>Ga0209542_10000198_pt1 | contig 150940 bp, 131 predicted proteins | sample RifCSPhighO2_01_FD_184028 | JGI IMG/M metagenome (GOLD analysis project Ga0209542, IMG submission 184028) | Soil microbial communities from Rifle, Colorado - Rifle CSP2_plank highO2_0.1 (SPAdes) (version 2) | ecosystem: Environmental > Terrestrial > Deep subsurface > Rock core/Sediment ... | reverse complement strand
CAATTGATTGGCTATATGAGTTTTAGAAATCCCAGATCCAAACAGTTCCCAGGCCAATATTATTTTAGTTAGTTGCTGCATATTCATATTGTATTATGAATGCCGGATTTCTATGGGGAATATTGCGTGGGTTTGACAATGAAGGAAAATAGGAATAAAATTTGCTGGATTTCGCTACTGATCAGAATATGACTAAAATTAACGAAAGCCCGAGTAGGGCAGGTAAAAAAGTGTATTTAACAGCTCAAGGTTTGGCTGATGCTAAAACTGAGCTGGCCTTTTTGAAAAATACCAGAAGGTCTCAAATAGCGGAGATGATTCACCAAGCCAGGGAATACGGAGATTTAACGGAAAACTCCGAATACGATGCCGCCCTGGAAGAGCAGGCTATGGTGGAAAGCCGGATTTCCGAACTGGAAAATATCCTCAAAGGCGCCAAGGTAATAAGCAGTCAACACACGGAAGATTTTGTAGTAATCGGCTCCACAGTCAAGATAGAAATGGATGACGGGATTGATGAGTTTACTATAGTAGGCCGCGTTGAAGCAGACCCTTCCAAAAAACGGATTTCCAATGAGTCGCCGCTGGGTTCAGCTTTGGTGGGAGCTAAAAAAGGGGAAGAGGTGGATGTGGCAACTCCGATAGTCAGGTATAAATGTAGAGTTTTAGAAATTAAATAGGATTAAATATGACTAAAAAATCAAACCAGGAAGCAATAATAGAATTTAATCCAAAATTACCCAGGCTTTCTGCAAGTGAGAGCAAAGTTTTAAAACTGCTGGTGGAAGCCGCAAAGCTAATCGCCCCCATTTATCTTGAACAGGAAAAACAGTCTGAATCAGGAATCAACAGAAAAGAAATTGAGGAAGCCGGGAAGAAAGATCCGGCTTTTTTGTCGCAATATACGGTTATTGAAAAAGTTAACGGTAAACTTGTTGCTACCGCATATCATGTTAAATATGCCAAGCTTTTAGCGCCAATTGCTGAAAAACTGGAAAAAGCAGCCAGTATTACTGATAATAGAGAATTTGGCAATGCTCTGCGAATTCAAGCAAAAGCCTTGTTGACAGGTTCTTATAATGAAGCAATCATTGCTTGGTTAAAAAATAAACCTTACATTTTGGATATTTCCATAGGCCCAGTTGATCACTTTGATGATCAACTTTTTTTCAGAAAAGCTTCATATCAAGCTTGGGTAGGTATCGTAAATGCGACAGATACAGAAAAACTTAATAATTATAAGGCAATCACATTGAGTGCAAGAAGAAAAACTGAGGTACCCCAGAAACGGGTTGATAATCGCGATAAGGTTAAAGCAAAAGTAATAGATGTATTGATATTTTCAGGATTTATGGCTAGGACAAAATTTGTCGGAGTAAATTTACCTATGGATGTTAATATCGTTGAAAAATACGGTTCAGAGATTACGCTTTTTAATCAACCAAATGATTTGAGGTTGAAGGAACAAATTCTTCCGAGTTTTAGTAATATTTTTTCACAATCCTTTAGGGAGGGATTTAGTCAAGAGGACTTAAGAAAGGGGAATTTAGGCTATATTGCAATTCATGAGTTGGCCCACAGTTATTTATATTATAGAAATGCTTCTAAAAACCTTAAAGATCTTTTTATCTGTATTTATGAGTTGGCAGCGACAGTTCTGGGACTTCGGATGGCCGGTCCGTTGCTTTTGGAAGATGTAATTACAAGTAAACGACTGGAGTCAATGATTGTGGCCTTTATCTGCAGAAGTTTTTACTTAATAAAGAAAGCTAAAACGGATAAACCAATGGTGAATCGGGTACTGGGAAGCGCTATATTTATTAATTTTATGCTAGAAAATGGTGCTTTAAAACAGAGAGACGGTATGGTAATTGCTAACTTTATGAAAATTTTTATAGCATTGCAAGAACTTTCCTTTATACTGGAGCAACTACTTTCTTCGGGTACAAGGAAAGATACAGAGACTTTTATAAAGAAATATGGATATTTGAATGAATCTTTTGAAAGATATATCTTATAGGAAAGCTTGCAATACTAATTCAAGAAGTGTATAATTTTCGTTTATGGTTTTACCGAAGGTAGAATGTTCAACCAATTTCATGACTAACACCTTTCAAGGAAGGTCTAACGAGTATGACGTAAGGGTGTATCGTAGTAATCACGGCAATAAAGCTAGTTTCGCAGAGATACCAGAATGCGCAGGCTTGATTGAGGATATAACTGATCTTTATTTGGGAGTATATCCTCAAAGAGATCGGGATAAATCTATTGAAAGAGTACGGAAGAGCTTGAGTTATCCCAGAACAATTGTGGAACTGGCTTACAGCGAAGATCAACTCGTCGGGGCGGGCATATTTCCCAGGTTCAATCTTGAGGGAGAACCATTATTTTATTCATCCCGTTTTATCCTCCCTGATCATACCAGACAAGGTTTAGGTCCTTACATGATGGAGGACGCGATTTTGAGGCATCAACAAGAACTTGCTACCGCTCACAGAGTACTTAGATTTGGTGCCATCATGGCAATGAATCCTGATTCTGTTGGTTCGCTTTGGAAATTATCAATTGTGGGAGACTCTTGGCCTATACGGAAGCCAGCTAATGATCAAGTAGAACCAACTGTTAACTTTTATCCTCAAGGTTCAACTCAGCAACTTTTGATGCTAAGAGCTCATGGTTTATTTCATATGGCTTCAGATAGTATTCATGTTTTGACTGGAGTGAGTAGCGCTGAATTAAGTGAATTAGGTATGAACGAGACTTACAAACCTGGCGCGGAAAAACGGATGTCTTGGTTGATTCACAAAATAATGGTTTCTCGTTATCCACAGGGTTTGAGTATGAATCGGGAGGCAGGGGATTTGATGTGTATGGTATTTGAAATTTTGAAACCGGGTCATTCTGAGACAGAAACGTTTTTACTTCCGGCAGCCTAACTCTTCTCCTTTTAAAAATTTCTAGCTTCAGTTATACTCTATCCATATGTATTGGGCAGATCGGGTAGCAAAAGAAATTATTGATTCCGGAAAATTTAAGCCTTTCTGGGTAGATGATATGTTTACCCCATCCGGTTTTGCGCATATTGGTTCTTTAAAGGGGCCTTTGGTTCATGACCTAATTTATAAAGCACTGAAACATGCCGGCCAGGATACAACTTTTAGTTTCATAATAAATGATTTTGACCCGATTGACGGTTTGTCGCAGGAGCTGGAAAAAGATTTTTCAAAATATTTAGGCTTTCCTCTAAAAAATGCGCCTTCCCCCAAAGTGGGTTTCGATTCTTTTGCGGACTTCTTCGCTGATGATTTTAAAAAAGTATTGGAAAGTTTAGGAGTAAAACCAACATATTATTCCTCCTGGGATTTATATCACGAAGGAAAATTTGATGAGGCGATCAAAATTGCCCTGGACAACGCAGAGAAAATTCAGGATATCTACAAACAAGTCAGCGGTAGTAAAAAAAAGGAAGCAGGTTGGTTGCCCTTGCAGGTGATTTGTGAAAAATGCGGCAGGTTAGGCACCACCAGAGTTCACGACTGGGACGGCAAAACCGTGGCTTACACTTGCGAGAAGGAGATGATTAAGTGGGCAGAGGGTTGCGGACATGCCGGCAGGATTTCTCCTTTTGGGGGTAGCGGAAAACTGCCCTGGAAAGTTGATTGGCCGGCGCATTGGATGGTTCTTGGGATAACTATTGAAGGAGCCGGCAAGGACCATGCGTCAGCCGGCGGATCGATGGATATTGCCAGGGAGCTCTGTAAAGAGGTTTTTGAAATTGATCAACCATATAATTTCCCATATGAACATATCCTGATTGGCGGCAAAAAGATGGCCTCTTCAAAAGGTTTGGGGTTTCAGGCGAGAGAAGTTCAGTCTATTTTTTCTTCGGAAGTTGCCCGGTTTTTATTTGTCAGGACTGATTACAAACAATCTTTAGAATTTAATCCGGTTGGCACCATGGCAATCCCTGATTTGTTTGACGAGTATGACAGATGTTATTTATCTTATATTGAAAATTCCGATGATGACCTTGCCAAAATATTTGAGATGTCACAGATAGGTAAATTACCTCCCAGGGAGAAAACTTTATTGCCAAGATTTAGGGATATTGTCAATTATATCCAGATGCCGAATGTTGATATCCTTAAAAAGTATGAAGAAATGAAAGGTAAAAAGTTAACAGAAATAGAAATAAATTTAATTAATGAAAGAGTAAAATATGCCAAAATCTGGCTGGAAAAATATGCGCCCGGGGAGTTTCGGATGCAGTTTTCTGAAGAACTGCCGGAAAATGCCAAAAATTTAACTGCAGAACAAAAACAATTCCTCAAACAGGCGGTTAGTTTGGTGGAGCAAAATAATGACCCGGAAAAACTGCAGCTTGATTTGTATAGTTTAGCGAAGGAGTTACAAATTGAAACAAAAGAGGCATTTGCCGCAATTTATATTGTACTGATCGGAAAAGACCATGGTCCGAAAGCCGGATGGTTAATTCTGTCTCGGGATAAAAGGTTTGTTCAGGATAGATTTGATGAAATATCGAGTAATAAAATTTCAAAGGTTTCAAAAAACGGTATTAAAATTCAAAAATTAGGTAAACCGGAAATATTTTATATTGATGAAACTCTGAAGAAAAAATTTTCATCAATGTCTGTTGGCATTGCGGTAATTAAGGGAGTAGTAATTAAGAAAACTGATGAGGGATTAGAGAAAGAAAAACAATCTCTGCTTGTATCCTTGCAGGGATTAACTACCGAACAATTGGGTCAGTTACCGGAAATTGTCAGTTACCGGAAATTATATAAAGAAATGGGAATTGATTGGCACTCCAGACGCCCCAGTCCGGAAGCGCTCCTTCGGAGAGTGGTCCTAAAGAAAGGCTTATACAATATTAATACCTGTGTTGATGCTTATAATTTAGTGGTAATGAAAAACAGGGTTTCAGTGGGAGCATTTAATCTTGATGAGATAAAGTTTCCTACAATACTCCGGTTTGCCAAATCAGATGAGGAAATTTTGCTTTTGGGAGATGATCAGCCAACAGTGTATAAAGATAGCGAAGTTGCATATTTTGATGAGACCGGCGGATATAATATTGATTTTAATTACCGGGATGCCAGAAGAACTGCGGTACAATTGGAAACAAAAAACTTATATATAAATGTTGACGGGATTTACGATATTACCCCTCGGATGATTGAAAAAGTACTGGAGGAAACATGCAGTATTATTATAAAGTATTGCGGCGGCAAAGTTGAACTCTTCGGAGTGGAGACAAAATGAATATAACAAATCTTAAAAAAATCCTGAAAGTTTTTCTAACTTTGCAATGGGCGAAGGAACTGCCCCGCCAGGGTTTTATCGCCCTGGGTTTTAAAAGAAATGAAGCAGATTCGGTGGCGGCGCATTCTTTTGTGACGGCGCTCTTGGCTTATTTTTTAGCTAAGGAGATGCAAAAAGAAGGAATTAAAATTGACCCGGAAAAAGTTTTAAAGATGGGACTTTTTCACGATATCGGTGAAACTATTGTTGGGGATGTAGGAACTTTTGTAAAAGGTATGGCCGGCGGAGTATTTAAAAATATTGAAGAAGAAGGAGTCAAGGCTTTAGTTGAAGGCTTGGATTCAAAGGAAGAAATAACAGCGCTGGTTGAAGAATACAACGGCCGGGATTCAGTGGAGGCAAGGGTAGTAAAGGCGGCTGATAATTTGGATGCTCTGGCTCAAGCCAAGGGTGTACCCGGGGCCCAGGATGCGTTAAAATATTTTAAGAAGGTGTATCATATAACTAAATTTGACTGGCACAAGCAGGCGGTGGATTTGATTTTGAGCGGAGGGGTGGAGCCCGGAAGGGATTGGCAGAAGAAATGACGAGCACTTCGACTTCGCTCAGTGTAAACTCAGCGAGTCATCCCGACGAAAGTCGGGATCCATAAAATAAATATTTATATAGATTCCCGCTTTCGCGGGAATGACAAGAAAAATGTCGGGAATGACAGGAACCGTGTTCAGAATGACAAAGGAGGATTATGCTTGATATTAATTATATTAAAGACAATTTAAATAAGGTTAAAAAATCTATTGAGGCCAGAAAGGCTGATGTTGATTTGGAAAAATTGCTCAAACTTGACGGTGAGCGAAGAGGGTTAACTGCGAAGGTTGATGAACTTCGAGCCGGTAGAAATGCAGCGGCTAGAGCTAGGGATAAGGGGGAAGGGGGAAGGGTAAAGTCAGAATTAAAAACTTTGGAAAATCGATTAAGGGAAGTGGATGGCGAATGGATTAAGCAGATGTTGCAGATGCCCAATATTTTAATAGAGGAAGTACCAATAGGGGATGCCAGTCAAAATAAGGTCATCAGGAAAGAAGGGGAGCCGAATAAGTTTTCTTTCAAACCTAAAGACCATCTCGAGTTAGGGAAACTCTTAAATATTATTGATTTTGAGAGAGGTGTAAAGGTCGGAGGGTTCCGGGGGTATTACTTAAAAAACGAAGGGGCCAGGTTACACTGGGCAGTTTTGCAATTTGCTTTTGATCATTTAATTCAAAAGGGATTTTCGCCTGTTGTTCCCCCAGTTATCAACAGAAGATTTGCATTATTAGGCGGCGGACAATTTCCCTGGGGAGAAGAGGATACGTATAAAGTGGGAGAAGAAGATTTTTTGGTGGGGACTGCCGAAATTCCTTTGATGGCCATGCACTCGGACGAAACTTTTGATTTGAAGGATTTACCCAAAAAATATGTTGGAATGTCCGCCTGTTTCCGGACAGAGATCGGCTCTTACGGAAAAGATACCAAGGGGCTCTACAGGGTACATGAGTTTTATAAAGTTGAACAGGTTATTTTGTGTGAGGCCGATGAGCAGGAATCTTTGGGATTTTTTGAAGATTTGCAGGATAACAGTGAGGATATTTTGCAGAAGCTCAGTCTCCCCTATCAAGTGGTAATTTTATCCTCACAGGATATGGGGAAAAAGGCGGCTCTGACTTATGACATAGAAACCTGGATGCCGGGGCGGGGCAGCTACGGCGAAACTCATTCCAATTCCATTGTTTTGGATTTTCAAACCAGAAGATTGAAGATTAAATACCGCGGCAAAGACGGACAAGTAAAATTTTGTCACGCTTTGAATAATACCGCAATCGCCTCACCCAGGATTTTGATTGCTATACTGGAGAATTTTCAGCAAGAGGATGGTTCAGTCAAAATCCCGGAGGTCCTGCAAAAATACACCGGTTTTTCTGAAATCCGGCCCAAATAATCTATGACAACACTTAAACAGCTAGAAGAAGAAATTGAAAAAATCAAGGAAAGAAATAAGAGAGTAGAACGCGAGAAATCATGGGAAGTATCCTGGACCAGAAGAATTATGGTGGCAATTGTCACTTATTTAGTCATTGCCAGTTTTTTTATTTTTATCGGCACGGATGAACCACTGAGAGATTCCATAGTTCCTTCCGCCGCTTTTGTTCTTTCTACTTTATCAGGGCCATTCATTAAGAAATTGTGGTTGAAGCATATCTACAAGAGGTAACTATATAGAAGTTATTTCAAAACCCCAACGTCATTCTGGGGACGAGCGCAGCGAGGACACCAGAATCAGGATTCTGGACTCGAAGACTCGCCAGAATGACGGTTTTGAAATGAGCTCTAAAGAAATTATATCCCCTGTTGTTGCTGGAGAGCTTTTTGACGAAGAGCTTCGGCGGCGGAAGAAGTGGAGCTCGGTGAAGGCGATTGGGTGCTGCCGCCTAATGCGCCAAAATTGGCAGAACCGCTGGCAACAGGTTGAACGGTTGGTGCAACCGTAGGAGTGACAACGGGTTGAGCTGTTTTAACTCCAGCAGTTTTAGGAGTGGTTTCTGCCGGTAAGCCGGCAGTTTTTGCAGGTTGGCCAATTCCCAGTATAAAATAGGCAGAAGCTCCGATGACTAACAATAGTAGTCCTGCTCCTAAACCAATTAACCATTTGGGTATGCCTTTGTGGGCCGAGGTTGGCGTGTGAGAAACTTCCGGAGCGGTTGAGGGAACAGTCGGAGTGATCAAATTTTCACCGGCAGGAGGCGGAGCTGATTCCGGTTGATTATTAGATATCAAATGCGAAAGATCTGTTGGAGCTGCCTCGGTGAGAGAAGTACTAGGTTGACTGTTTGCAGAATTTGCTTCTGCAGGAATGCCTGCCCAGCTGGGTTGAATTGTTGCAGGTTGGGGCTGGTCTATAGGTGGAGTCTGCGGAGGTGCTCCCCAAGGATTATCCAGAGGCGACGGAATACTTGTCTGTGTATCAGCTAATGGTACCGGAGGAGTAAATGTCGGAGTAGGTTCAACCGATTGAGCAAAAGACGGATTCGATTGAATACTCGGCTCAGCAGGCGGAGTCCAGGAGGAAGTTGGGTTTTGAGGGACTATCGCATCAGATGCTGGTAAGGGATCTGTTGGCGTCGGGGTTATTGGCCACGGCGGCGGAGCAGACGACTGTGCCGGATCCGCAGGTAAACCAGAGGACAGAGGAGATTGAGGAACCGGACTGGATTGCCAGATAGGAGCGGGATCCGGAGCCGGAGATATATTTTGTGCAGGATCTGGTGTTAACTCGGGAAAACTATCTGCTGTTGGTGCTGCAACCGGTGGCCAAACCGCTGGAGAAGAAGCCGGAGGTGTTTCCTGTACCGGCGGCCAGGCCGGCGCAGATGTATCTGTTGGAAGAGGAGACGGTGCAGGTTGATTTGATGAATTCGGGTCGTTTTGATTATTCATTTAGGCAGATTTTTACTAGACTTAGTTTATAAAAGGAATAATAAATTGTCAATGTATCAATGTACGTATATAATGTACAAACTATGTTAAGTTTCCTGGGAAAATTATTGGATTCGAATGAGAGAGAAATACAAAAGCTCAAACCCGTTATTGAAAAAATTGGCGAATGTGAGAAAAAAATCTCTAAACTAACGGATAAAAACCTTAAAGGTAGCTTAGCAAAATTTAGACACGAGTATGAAAAAGGGGAAAGCTTGGACGAGCTGTTGCCGGAAGCGTTTGCCCTTGTTAGGGAGGCTTCCAACAGAGTCATTAAACAGCGGCATTTTGATGTTCAAATGATGGCTGCGATTACCCTGCATCAGGGAAAAATTGCCGAACAAAAAACCGGAGAAGGAAAAACCTTATCAGCCACCCCTGCCCTATTTTTAAATGCTGTTGCCGGAAAAGGGGTACACTTGGTAACCGTAAACGACTATTTAGCCCAGCGGGATTGCGGCTGGATGGGACCAATCTTTTATGCTCTTGGTGCCAGTTGTGCCACTATTATTCATGATGCGGCCTTTATCTATGACCCCAAACACAAAGACACATCGCACAGCGATAAGCGCTTGCAGCACTTGCGTCCGATTACCAGAAAAGAGGCATACGAGGCGGATGTCACTTATGGAACTAATAACGAATTTGGTTTTGATTACCTGCGTGATAATATGGCGTTTAGGTTGGCGGACCAGTCACAGCGTGGGCACTTTTTTGCGGTAGTTGATGAAGTGGATTCAATTTTGATTGACGAAGCGCGGACTCCTTTGATCATTTCCCAACCGGCGCAGGAAGCTACGGAGAAATATTTCGAATTTGCCAAAATCATTGATACCCTGTCCCCTTCCGATTACAGCGTTGATGAAAAACAAAGAACGGCTCATTTAACTGAACATGGAACTCTAAAGATTGAAAAAATGTTGGGGGTAGATAATCTGTATGAGAAAGATTTTTCCACCTTGCATCACTTGGAAGAATCGTTAAAAGCCCGGACCTTGTTTCAAAAAGACAAAGATTATGTGGTAAAAGACGGGGAAGTCATTATTGTTGATGAATTTACCGGCAGATTAATGATGGGCAGAAGGTATTCGGAAGGATTGCATCAGGCAATTGAAGCTAAAGAAGGGGTGGCTGTTCAACAAGAATCACAAACCCTGGCTACCATCTCTTTTCAAAATTACTTCCGGATGTATACGAAACTCTCCGGTATGACCGGCACCGCAGCTACCGAGGCGGAGGAGTTTAATAAAATTTATAAACTGGAGGTAATAGTGATACCAACCAATAACCCCATGGTGAGAAACGACCATGCGGATACAATCTATAAAACCCAAAGCGCCAAATATACGGCTGTGGCAAATTTGGTGGAAGAACTGCACAAAAAGGGCCAGCCGGTGTTAGTGGGAACTACCGCCATTGATAAAAATGAATTTTTGTCCGATCTTCTCAAGCGGAAAGGCATCTCTCATGCCCTGTTGAACGCTAAAAATCACGAAAAAGAGGCGGAAATTATCTCCCACGCCGGAGAAAAAGGCGCCGTTACCGTGGCCACTAATATGGCTGGCCGAGGTGTGGACATTATTTTATCAAAAGGAGTTAATGAATTAGGGGGTTTATATGTGGTGGGGACTGAAAGGCATGAATCAAGAAGAATAGATAATCAACTGCGGGGTCGTTCCGGCAGGCAAGGCGATCCGGGGGAAACCAGGTTTTTTGTATCTTTGGAAGATGATCTGATGCGGATTTTTGGTGGGGAACAGGTCTCCAAAGTGATGAACTTTTTAAAAATGCCGGAAGATGTGCCGATTGAACACGGTTTAATTTCCAAAGCCATTGAGGGCTCTCAGAAGAAAGTGGAGGGACACAATTTTGATATCAGGAAACACACTGTGGAATACGATGACGTGATGAACCAGCAGAGGAAAATTATTTATGAGGTAAGAAAGAAAGTTTTAGAAACGGCCTCTCCTGTCATTCCGATCCGCCAGTTGGCGGAGAAGAATCTATCCCTCAAGGATGAAATACTGGAAAAAATAACAAGAGAAATAAGTAATCTTATTACAATCTACTCGGAAGAAGGAATTAATGCCGGTAAAATAATAGAAGAATTTGCCACCATTATTCCCATAGATGAGAACAGCAGGAAAGAAATAGAGAGTAAAATTGCCGCATCAAATAATCCGGAAGAAATTAGCAAATTTTTAACCGACCTTGCAGTTAATTTCTATGAACAACGGGAAAAACAAGTCGGAGAAGAAGTAGCCAGGCAAATGGAAGTATTTGTTTATCTTAATACCATAGATACCCTCTGGATTGAGCATTTGGATACCATGGATGATCTGCGTTCCGGTATTGGTCTGCGGGGATATGCCCAGCGGGATCCGTTGATTGAATACAAAAGGGAAGGGTTTGATTTGTTTGAGAAACTAATGGTGGAAATAGATTATGAAATTGTCCACAGGATTTACAAGGTGGCGGTACAAGGACAAGCTCCGGTTCAAGCGCAACCAGTGATAGCGGAAGAAAGGCATCCGGAAATTGAAATCGGAGTAAAAACAGAGAAAGAAGAAGTAAGAACTGGAAAAATAGATGAGGGTTTATCTACTCCAGTTGTCATCCCGAACGTCAGTGGGGGATCTCAAGATTCTTCTGTTACTAAAGTGAAGATCGAACGGGATGGGGTAGTATCTGAACAGGTGTATGGATCAGAAGGGCAATTAACGCATCCTCACGGCAAAATTGGCAGAAATGATCCATGTTATTGTGGATCAGGTAAAAAGTACAAGAAGTGTCATTATCCTAATTAATTACCTTGTTTGACTTCTGGATTTAAAACCTTCATTATTAAATTAATGTCCCAAAAGGGTTTTATTCCCATTATATTTATTCTGGTTATTTTATTATTGTCAGGTGGAATTATAGGAAGCTCTTTTTATATTAAAAGTAGGTCAACATCAACTACAAAATTAACTCCTGTCTTAGTAAGTTCAAAAGATCAATTAAATACAAAACGAGATACCCAAGCTTCAGACAGTTCAGTAATTAAGTTGAATGCTAATCAAGAAAATCAGGCAAATGAGTTATTGCCTTGTTCCAACGGGTTAGATAATATTAAATGTTCAGAAGGATACACTTGCTATCATTCTGTGCCAGGTGGGCCAGCTCCACTCGGCACACCACCAGAACCTACTAGTGGAGATAAAAAGTGTCATAAAAACTGTATTTTTGATAAAGATTGTCCATCAAATACCCCTATTTGTGTTAAGAAAACTATTCAAATAGGTGACGTAAGTGGTCCCAATAAAAATATCTGTTTTTCTAAAGACGATGGATTAAAAGATCGGGAAGAGCAATATCATGATTGTCTGTCTTCAAAAGAAGCTGGATATGACCAGGCAGTAGCAAATGGAAAAAATTCCGATCAAGAAATTATCGTTTCTCTTCCCGCTAAGTACCACTCTGAACTTTTAACAAAAGAATTTGGTTTAAATATTCTTGGAGAAACTAAAGATATTTATGGTTCGATACTTTATTCAGTGATACCCTTAGACAAGAGCAAAGAAAACTTCCTAAAAGTTGCTTGTCAGTTAGATCTTGATACAAGAATAAATAACGTGACTGCTGTTTATAAAGGTGAGCCTTTTTAAAATGCTATCCATGTTGTGTACTTCGCTGATTCTTTGTTTGACTTCTTTTAGGATTTAATCCATTATTAAATCAATCACCGGTCTGAATTGCTTGTTAATTATAAAATGATTTGCCCAAAGTGTAATGTTACCGCGCTAATAATTCAAAATAATAACTATTATTGTCCGGGTTGCAGGATTTATATCGGATCGGTTGCAACTTATAAACCGTCACCCCCTGTTATTATTGATAAGCCAATAATAGACCGGGGAGCTTTTTTCAAACACTATATTAATAAAACTTTAACTTATCTCGTTATAATTTTTGTAGTCGTTTTTTTCACAAAAGATCTTTTTTATTTTGATATTTCCAAAGGTTGCTATTTTTTTATTACCCCATCAATGAATCTGGAATTTTCCAATTCAGGAATCAAAAGAGCTTTAGGAATAATTAAAATTATCTCTCCCGAAAATTACCAAAATATTTGTGCAAGGGTCAACATAATTAACACTAATCTATGCGATGCCGGATTCGAGGGAGGCTGTTTTTACTCTGGGCAGTCCAGAACAATTTATGTTGCCGCTACCCCCAGAAAGATTACTTGGGTGGCAGAGGTGTTGGCCCATGAAGCCTGTCATGCCAGGCAAAAATATGAGGGAAGGCCAGGAGATGAACAAGAATGTTGGAAGGTGGGGCTGAAAGTTATGCAGGATGCAACCGTCTATTAGTTTATGAATATTATTAAAAAAATATTTTTTAAAGTTCAAAATTTGAAGGATATATTTATCCCATCTTATTTTTGTTCATGTTGTTATTTATCGTAGGTTTTTTTTATACCAGATCTCACTATATTGATATATTTAACTCATGCAATATTGCAGTTGATAAAGATTTTTTGGATGGAAACCGCAAGACCATCATTGAAGCAATTAGCCGGATAAAAGATCAGGACAAAGAAGGTTATAAAGATGTCTGCAAATATGTTAATTTAGTTTCTGAAAACTTTTGTCCTATTTATCACACATACGGAGGAGCTCTTCAGTACAATAATCAGCCCGGCTGTTATATCAAAGGATCAAGAATTATTTATATTAATCCCTCTAAAGAGGATACAGATGATATTATCGACCAAAGAGCGGAGGCAATTATAAATTATGCCAATTTGAGTAAAAATTATTGGCTTGGTTCCGACTAATTTTTCTCCGGCTGTCTCTTTGAGTATTTGATGATATTATTCTATTTATGGATCCTATTGAGGCATTAACTAAAGAGTGGGTTGCGAAGAAATTACCAGCCAGGCCGAAAGATGCCAGTAAAGGGACTTTTGGAAAAGTTTTGGTTTTTGCAGGTTCGGAAAATTACCCCGGAGCGGCATATTTGGCGTGTACTGCCGCTTACCGGATCGGGGCGGGGTTGGTAACTTTGGCCACGGATCAGACAGTTAAGATAATAGTTTCAAGGAGATTGCCGGAAGTTACTTTTTTATCATCCGGTGAGGCATTAAAAAAGCTGGGAGAATACGATGTTTTATTGGTTGGCCCGGGACTGGGACAGAACAATCAGGCGACAGAATTTGTAAAGCAACTTTGTAGCGATTATTCGAATAATCGCTACAAAATGGTTATTGATGGCGATGGGTTAAATGTTTTATCTAAGATGGGGAAGTGGTGGGAAAGATTCTGGACAAGCCAGAACGACAAAGCCACAGATATCATATTGACTCCTCACCCCGGGGAGATGGCTAGGTTGACAGGATTAACTATTGCTAAGATTCAATCAGACAGAATTCCCGTCGCGCAATATTTTGCCAAAAAATGGCAGAAAATAATAGTCTTAAAGGGGGCGGAAACGGTAATTGCTTCGCCTGATGGCGGGATAAAAATCAGTCCTTTCGCAAATCCGGTGTTGGCGACTGCCGGTACAGGTGATGTTTTAAGTGGGATGATTGCCGGTTTTCTGGCCCAAGGCTTAAAACCCTTTGACGGTGCCTGTGCCGGAGTATATGTTCACGGAATGGCAGGGGAAATGCTCCGAAAAAAAATTGGTGATGCCGGAGCACTGGCTAGTGATCTTTTGCCGCTTTCGCCGCAATGTATTAGGAAATTACTTTAAATTAGTAATTATTTAACATTAATCTATTGACAATTAAAGTAATTATTGTTATTTTTGTGATTAATGCAGCAGAATGACGTTTCTTCGTTAAAAAACTTCCTGGAAATTCCTTACGAAGAACTGGAAGAAATAAATCTTAAATCTAAAGAGGCCCAGCAAACCAAAGATCCGAAGGAGTTGGAAACGCAATACAGGTTATATCTGCAAAAAGAAAAAAGGCTTAAAGCTGTAACACTGTGTTTTACCGACATTGAAGGTCGGTTTCATATGCTGGATTATGATAAAAAATACTTGTTGGACTCCGCTTCTAATCTCACCTTTGACGGTTCCTCCATCAGAGGTTTTACTGCCCAATCCGAATCGGATTTGCGGCTTGAGATTGACTGGTCCAGCATCATGTGGCTTCCTTCGGATGTGTTTGGTTCCGGCAAAGTAGTAATGTTTGCAATGGTGTTAGGCAGGGACAGGAACCCTTATATTTCCGATTTCAGGAGCCAGCTGAAAGCATATGCTAAAAAGATTAAAAGCAAAGACGGCATTAAGGCTTTTTGCGCAACAGAGACAGAAGGCTTTTTAGTGGAAGGAATTGGGGCAGAACAAAACTTTGATGAAGATGTTGGATTTAAGTTGATCTCTACCGGGGGTTATTATCACTCGCTTCCTCTGGATAAACTCAGAAAATTTATTGATGCGGCGGCGGAAGCGCAACGGGCCATGGGTTTTAAAAATGAAAAAGATCACCCGGAAGTGGCTCCTTCACAGTTTGAATTAAACTTTGGCTATACTGAAATTGTCCGGGCTTGCGACCAAATTCAACTTTATAAATTGGTTTGCAGACAAGTGGCAAACAATATGGGGTTGACAGCTACATTTTTACCGAAGCCGATTGCCAATATAAACGGTTCCGGTATGCACACGAACCTTTCTCTCGCTAAAAACGGTAAAAATATTTTTTTCCACAAGAACGGTAAGGAGTCATTATCGGAACTAGCCTGGGATTTTCTTTTGAAAATTTTAAACCATGCACCGGAGATTTGTTTGATTTTAAATCCCTCAGTGAATTCCTACAGAAGATTGGATCCGCATTTTGAGGCCCCCAATCAAATTAAAGTTTCCCCGGTTGACCGTGGTTCAATGATAAGAATTCCGGTTGGTAATGAAAAATCATCCAGGATTGAAATCCGCTCAGTTGCCCCGGATGCCAATCCGTATCTGGCCCTTTATACAATCATGAAGACAGGACTAGAGGGCAAGAAACTACAGCTTCCCGGGGGTAAAAGAGAGCGCCTGCGTTTTTTGCCCGGTACTATCAATGATGCGATTAGATTATTTAAAACCAGTGATTTTATTACCAAAATTTTAGGGGCAGAAAACAAGCAAAAATATCTGAGCTTCAAGGAAGCTGCTGCAGACAGAAGTCCGAAAGAGTTGGGTACCAAAATTAAAACATCGGAGATAATTTATCACCACGAAGTGACTAATCAAGTTTTGTGGAATAATTTCTAGAATATCCGGGTTTGAATGTGCAAACAGTTAATGATAAACTGACATTTCTGTCATCCTTGTTTTTTAATCTTGAGATTCCTCGTTGCACTCGGAATGACAATTCAATTATGAATATTAAAGCAATTAAGACCAGAAGATTTTTACCTCCAAAAGATGATTTGTGGGATTTGCTTTCTGAAATAAGAAATTTAGAGGAAAATTCCGTAATGGCAGTGACTTCTAAAGTGGTGGCAATCGGGGAGGGCAGGTGTATTCCGCTCGGTGATATAGATAAAGATGAATTAATTATCAAAGAATCAGATAAATACTTGCCGCGCAATCTTGTACCGAATGATTGGACTATGTATACGCAGAAAAATAATTTGTTGGTGGCGGCGGCCGGGATTGATGAAAGCAATGCCGATGGATATTACATCCTTTGGCCAAAAAAACCGGAACTTTCAGCAAAAAGGATATGGGATTTTTTGCGGGAAAAATTTCAGCTTAAAAACTTAGGAGTAATCGTTACCGATTCCCGGGTAACACCTCTTCGGAGAGGAGTTTTGGGGATGGCAATCGCCTATTTTGGTTTTAAGCCGCTAAAAGATTACCGAGGGAAACTAGATCTTTTTGGCCGGAAGTTTGAAATGGAAACAACAGATATACCGGACTCTCTGGCAACGGGAGCGGTTTTGGAAATGGGGGAAGGGGCAGAGTGTCAACCTCTGGCAATAATCACTGATGTTCCGTATGTTGAATTTATTGATAAAAAATACAATCCCAAAACTGCAGATGATAGTTTTGAAATTCCGGAAAAAGAAGATTTGTTCTACCCTTTTTTATCTTCTGTCCCCTGGCAAAAAGGCGGAAGCGGGAAGTAAAACTTTAGGATTTTACCGCCTTAAAATGTGACACTTGGCAGCCGTATAATTCCACAGGTGTCAATACAATTCCACCCCAAGGGTGGACATATTCATGAGGTTAATCTTCAATATCTAGTAATTGGTGTTTTACTATTTCTAGTTTCTGGGCATAATCTATTTGATCTAGGACAAACTTTTCATAACCTTCAGGAGATTTAAAAAAGCTTATAATAGTTTCTTTGCTGCTAATGCCATTTGTTTCATTCGCGATATATTCCTTATAAGAAGACCAACGGTATTGGCTTAGGTTTTTTACTAAAAAGGAAACGACTGGGTTTAGGTGGATATAACGGGATATATGGACTAATTGTTCATCGGATTCTATTAGAACGGCTTTGAATTCTCCCTGTAATAAAGGTCCGACCCTATTATATTTTACATTGTAATACTTAGTGTAGCTATTACTGAGTTTACTGATAAATTCTGTAACTCCCCCATCTTTAAGTTGCTTTACTAAGAAATGGAAATGATTTGGCATTAAGCAATAACATATAATCTCTACGATTTTTTTATCGTTGTCTGGTTTGAAGATAGAACCCACTAAAAATCTGGATAACTTAGGTTTAGGTCCGATTAGTTGATAATACTTTATTGTTTTAATCAGTCTTGAGTAATCCCAATTTTTCTCAAAAATTGTTCTTTTCTCTACACCTCTATTGTAAATATGATAAAACTGGCCATTAACAAACGGAAAAATTCTGGAAGGCATTTGAATCTATAATAATCTTAAAATCCAGAGGTGTCAATACGATTCCACCCCAAGGGTGGACAAGCAGAGACAGAAAAATATTTGGTTAACTAATTGCAATTAAAACTACACCGAGAATCATAATAATAGTTCCAATTAAACGCTCTTTTATATTTTTTTCTTTAAAAAAGACTTTCCCCCAGACAATACCGAAAAGCGCGCTAGTTCTTTTAACTGTTATTACATTAGGAACGATGGTCATAGAGATTGCTGTCATTTGGAATACATAAGATAGGCCGCTTGAAAATCCTATGGGAGCAAGAATCATGCTACCTCTGAAAATATCTTTAAAAGAAGTTTTCTTAAATAATAAAATAATAGTTAAGAAGAAAAGGATCATGCAGGTAGAAGCAAAGGAAAATAATATTGGATTCGAGTTTTTAACTGCAATTTTATCAATGTTTGAGGTAATACTCCAGATAAATGCGACAATAAGCATTAATCTTGGTCCTTCTTCTTTGACAATGCTAAGGAGGGGTTCGATAGGGCTGTGCACTCTTTTGCTTAAATTTAAAATATAAGACCCGATAACAGTTGTGATTATACCCAACACACCTAGTAATTTAGGAAATTCCCCTACTATGATAGGTGATGTGATTAACAGAAAAATTGGTGTCAGTGCAACAATGGGAAGCGTTAAGGATAGAGGGGAATCTTTTATTGCTTTAACAAATAAGAGAGAGGTTATTGTATTGAGAGATGATGTGGCAAAAACTGCTATCCAAAATGTGTAGTTCACCTGCTGGAATGAGTTAGTGAAGAAAACAAGCGGTAAAATAATAAATAATGAGAAAAATCTTTGCGCCCAGGCGGCAGATAAAACATTGATTTTCAGGGCTCCTCTTTTCCCAAAGGCATTAGATACAGATTCGAAAAACGCGTTTAAAATTGAGAATACTAGCCATTGCATATATTTTTAGGGTTTAGTTTTGAAGAAATCAATGGTTTTGCGGAGACCTTCTTCCAGTTCTACTTTTGCGCTCCAGCCGAGTTCTTTTTGGATTTTCTCTGAGGAGGCAACTAGCTCCGGGACGTCACCTTTCCGCTCGCCTTTGTCATCTATCGGCACTTCATAGCCAACCAGTTCAAAAATTTTCTTTACCACATCAATTACTTTGACTCCGGTTTCCGTACCTACATTGTATATATGCAGTCCGGTTAGAGGTAGCGCCAAAACGTGAGCCTCTGCTAAATCATCAATATAAATAAAGTCTCGTGTTTGTTCGCCTTTCCAATACAGCGGAATGGGAGTTTTAGAAAGAGTTGATTTTATAAAGTTGGGGATGGCGTGAGTTTCCGGCTCATGCAGCTCGCCCGGGCCGTAGGGATTAAAGTAACGAAGGAGGGTAACATCAAATCCATGAATTGTATGATAAAACTTACAGAAATCTTCCATGCTGACTTTAGTTATCCCGTATGGATTTTCCTGCTCCCCTAAGGGATCTTCTTCCTTGATGGGTAATTTTTCCGGTTTGCCGTAAACACAAGCGCTGGAGGAAAAAATCATCTTTTTTACCCCGGTATTTTTCATAGCTTCCAGCAGTTTCACAGTCCCGACAATATTATTTTCCGCAAATTCTACCGGTTTTTTTACTGATTCTCCTACTTCAATAAAGGAGGCCATATGAATTACGGCGTCGTGCCCCGGCAAGATTTGTTCCAGTTCCTGTTGATTTTCCAGACCGATCTGGTGAAAGCTTACCCTGAGGTCGAGTAAATCCTTGTGACCTTTGGACAGATTATCAATGACCGTGACTGTGTGTCCTTGATCAATCAATAATTTATTAACATGTGAGCCAATGAATCCTGCCCCACCGGTGACTAAAACCTTCATTAAATAATTCTAACATAAATTAAGATTGCCACCCCTCAAAGATTCGGGGTAAACTTCTTCGCAATGACAATGTGAGGGTTGCAAAGTTGAGAGACTTAAGTTTAAATTGAGGTATGTTAAAGTGGGTCATATTCGGACTAGTAGTTTTAGCTTTTATTTTGCGCATTCTTTTCATTTTCCAGGGAGGGCTTTCTTTCCATTATGATATGGCCAGAGACGGCTTCGAGGCGCAACAGATCTGGAAAAATTATCATTTCAAAATTTTAGGCCCGCCCACTTCTACGCCCGGTCTTTTTCACGGCGTTTTTTATTATTATTTAATTGCTCCTTTTTATGGATTGAGTCAGGGGGATCCGCGGGTGGTGGCGGTGTTTTTGTCATTCCTTAACAGCCTAGTCATAATTCCCATCATGCTTTTAGCTAAAGATCTGTTTAAAAGTGTGAAATGGGCAGCCTTGGCCGGGTTTTTCTTTGCCGTATCGTTTGAGGCTACTCAATATGGGCCCTGGATTTCTAATCCGGCACCGGCAGTTCTCAGTGTTGCTTTATTTTTTTTGGGTCTGCATCTTTGGCAGAAGGGCAAAAATTATGGTCTATATTTGGCAGTTTTTTCGGCGGCGCTTTCAACACAATTTCAGTTCTTCTTAATTTATCTTTTTTTACTGATACCAGTATTCGGAATTTTCTTTAAAACTAAAACAAATCAGAAAACAATTGGCAAAGCTTGTTTAATCGGCGGTTTAGGATTAATTAATTTTTTTATAGCGGCAGTTAAATTTAAAACAGCCGGTGATTCTTTTTCAGGTTTTTTAAATATTTCAACTGCCGGACAAATTGATTTCAGGCCGCAATTTACAGATGCCCTTTTAAATTTCATTAACAGGTTTACGGAAATTTTTACTTTAAATTTTTTTCCTACAAATATCTTACTGGGAGGAATTTTAGCAGTTTGTGTTTTATACGCAATAAGGAAGGAGCGCCTTCTGATGTTTTATCTTTTTTCTAATTTGCCGGTATTTATTTTTGGCGGCCACACCAATACTTATGCAAATGTCGGCTTGGCAGTTCCGGCTATTTTAGGAACGGTAGTCTTATTCAGACAAGTCGGGAAAATGAATAAGATTCTGGTCCTAATTATTATTTTTTTAAGCCTACTTTCCAACATTTCCGCTATTTTTAAATATAATCCCGGCGGTCAAATAGTTTTGGTGATCCCGAATGAGATGAATTTAAAAAACGAACTGCGGTTAATTGACCAAACATACAAAGAAGCCTCCGGCAGTGCCTTTTCTATAAATACCATAACCCTGCCTCTTTGGACTAATACTACCTGGGCCTATTTATATTCCTGGTATGGAAAAAATAAATACGGTTATGTTCCGGATTTTTACGGACACAACCAGATCGGCTTGCTGGGAGAAAATTCCTTAGAAAAAATTGATAAGCCTTTAAATAAAACTTTTCTGATTATGGAACCGGCGGACGGCATACCGACGCAATATTATACCCAGGACCTAGATACGGAAAACAGTAAAACTAAGCTGATGCGGGAGATAAATTATGGTGCCATCAAGCTGCAGGTACGGATTCCAATAAATGAGTAAAAGATTGACGGTTATTATCTTAATAATTTTACTAGTTGGTGTTTTTTATAGACTGGCCGTGACAGCCAACGGGAATTTTCTTTTTAATATGGATAATGCCCGTGATATGGTGGATGTCCGGGAAATGGTAGTCCTGCATAAGTTAAGATTAACCGGGCCAACATCGGCAATTGACGGATTTTACAACGGGCCTGCCTGGTATTATTTGCTGGCAATCCCTTTTATGCTGTCCGGCGGTGATCCTTATGCCTCTATTTTAATGGAAATTGTGCTTTGGGCAATAGGCGGATTTTTTCTTTTAAAGTTAGTCAGCAGATGGGGCAGCTGGCTGGTTTTGCCGATTGGCGCCGTTTGGGTGGCCTCAAATTATATATTGTTGACTAATGCCTATGCTTTTAATCCTAATCCTGTTACTTTGCTTTCGCCGGTATTGGTTTACTTTCTGGTGAAGTATTTAAAAGAGGGAAAAGCAATCGATATAGTTTTAACTTGGGTTTTGGCAGGGTTATTTTTTAATTTTGAGATGAATTTTGGAGTATTCACTCCGCTTATTGTATTTGTCTCTGTCGCATTTACTAAAAATATCAAACTACTAAAACAAAAATGGTTTTGGGTGGGTCTAGTCGCTTTTGTTTTAACTCTGCTTCCGCAAGTACTTTTTGATTTAAAGCACCAATTTATTATGAGTAAAGCTGTTTTTCAATATCTGTCACAAAATCCCGGAGGTGAGTTAAATATCACAGCCCGTTTCCAGACAATCTCAACAAGTTTCTATAATACATTTCTACCAACATTAATGAATCACAGAATATTTACCAATATAATTCTTCTGCTTGCCGCCCTTTTGGTTTACGGCTTTATTAAAGAATCAAAAAAAGATCAGACAGCCACGGTTTGTTTAATTTTTATTGCTATTCCATTTTTGGGTTATCTAATTTTGCCGGTGACGGTTAATCCCTGGCATCTTGGCGGAGAAATGGCGGTATCGTTAATATTAATAGCTTATTTGTTGAAAAAATTAATGGAAGGAGTCATTTTCAGTAAAATTATTGCGCTTACTCTTTCAGTTTCAATTATTGTATTCGGATTATTAAATATCTACAATTTTTTCATAAACGATTTCAACAAACCTAGTTTAGATGCTTCTCTTTTTAAAAATGAAATTGCCGTCATAGATTACGTTTATCAGTATGCAGCCGGTCAAAACTTCAAAGCTTATGTGTTTATGCCGTCAATTTATGACTACCCCTATCAATATTTATTTTGGTGGCATGGTCAAAAAAAGTATGGTTATATTCCGGGTGAATATGCGTATGCGCCAAATAAGCCAACTTATATCCCAAGCCAGAATAAATTTCAAGGCAGAAAAGATAATTTCTCCGGTTTGGTGTTTTTGATCAAAGAGCCAAACAGAGGACATAATTGGAAAAGCGGCTGGGAAGGGGATTTTATTAAATATAACTGGGAAACCATTGATAAACAAATGATCGGGTCAATTGAGGTCGAGATTAAAAGAGAATTATGAATTATGAATTATGATATTTCTTCCATTAGTCCCCTCTTTTTGTATTGAAATTTTAACTGTTCCTTTAGGCAATTTCTTTATTTTTTCTGCCCATTCAATTAAGACAATATTATTCGGATCTGACCAGATTTCTTCTAAACCCAATTCTTTAAAATTTGTGGTATCGTCCAATCTGTATAAATCCAGATGGTAAAAAGTTTTGCCGGTATCTGGGATTTTGTGTTGGCGGATTAACACAAAAGTAGGGGAGATAATTTTTTCTGTAATGCCCAGTCCTTTGGCAAAACCCTGAGCAAAAATAGTTTTACCAGCGCCAAGTTCTCCGGTGAGAGCAAAAATACGACCTTTGGTAGTTTTCGCAAGATTTCCGGCGATTAGTTTTGTTTCGGCTTCTGAACTAGAATGGTATTTTGCCATTTTTCTTAAGGTAAATATACCCCAATGACCCGGTTCCGATCAACACAGAAAACAGCCCCGTCCAAACCATCGGGTTGATTTGTTTTTGATTTTTTACTTCAACTCCGGGTAAGGAGGAGGCAGATGCGCCGGCAAAAGTTTTTGTTCCTGCAACTGAAGCGATTTGGTAGGAAATCTTTACTGATGGAGTAGGTTTGGGTGAGGAAGTAGTTGTGGTTACTTTGGTGGTTGAAGGTGTGGGGGTGGGATTACCGGAAGGAGATGGAGTAGGCGAGCTTGTCGTGTCAACAATATCCAGCGCGACTGGGTTACTCCATAATCCGGATCCGGCTGCGGTGTATCTTCCAATCTTAAAAAGATATTGGCCTGAGCCTTTATAATCTTTGTCATAGACGTCAGGTTTTACTTCCAAATTTCCGGACCAGTTGCCGGAAGCATCAGTGGTTATTTTATATTGATCCGATAGGTCATCGCCGTACTCTATCCAATCAGAGTCTTTCTTGGTTAAACCGAGATATCTTGTGCCATCTGATTTTTTAAACTCCCCTTTTAGGTAATATTCCGTATTGGGATTATTAGGCATTGATAATGTTATGTTTACTTTAAATGATTGATCAGAGTTAATTTGGGAAGGGGCGTTTGAGATGATAAATGAAGATAAAGCTGTATCAGTTGACGAAGCAGTCGGAGTCGGAGAAGGGGTTGGAGATGGTGTAGGTGTGGGAGTCGGCGAAGGCGGAAGAATATCTCCATTACTGCTGCCTTTAGAGCTGGATGAAAGAATGATCCAGTTATCACCATCTGGAATTCGGCCGATTGATTTATCTATTCCTGGATCTGAAGTATATTGATACTGATCAACTATATTGCCGTCGTTTGAAAATAAAACTACATAATCTCCTGGATCATTTAAAAATGAACTCAGTTCAAAATAAGGAAATAGAAGATTATCTTTATTTATACTTGAGAGACTTTTTTTAGCGCTACTCCCTGTATCATCAGAAAACGATAAATCATCATCTATCCAGTAAGAAGAGAGGTCGACACCGTCCTTATTATAAAATTCAACCCATTCTTTATTTCCAGAAGATGGATGAGGAAAAAATTCATTTATAAAGACAGAAGAAGCAAAAACAGGTGTTACCCCAAAAAAGAGGAAAAGAAAAGCAGCAATTAATAATTTACCCCTCACCTTTAAATAATAATTCTAAGCCACCACTAAAAACAAGTATCTTTTTTATCCATTTTTTTGCCATTGCCAAATTATGGATAATTATGATGTAATAAAATTACATAAATAAAAAATACCATGAATAAAAAATACGGGGAAGAATATCCCAGCATTGGGGAAATTGTCTACCTTTTAGGAATGGGTACGCTTTTAGTCGGAACTATTTTGATGCCCGGTTTGGGATATGCGGCTAGGATGATTGATCGGGCAAAGAAGAATCACGAATGGAAGGAGTCACAGCGCCGGTGGAAAAAGTTTAACCTGCATGCATTAAAAAGAAATTTAAGAAGATTACGTGATCAAAAAATAGTTGAGATAGTTGAAAAAGACGGTGAGGAATTAATTAAGCTTACCCAAAAAGGACATACAAAATACCTAAAGTTCAGATTAGAAGAACTCTCCTTAAATGGTAAAAAGTGGGACGGTAAATGGCGGATCGTTATTTACGATATTGCAAAATTTAAGAAAAATCAGGTAAGCGCATTCAGATATATATTGAAGTATATAAACTTCTTTCAACTACAAAAAAGTGTTTATTTAACACCATATCCATGTGATGAGCAGATTTCATATCTGCGGGAATATTTTGGGATAGGCGGGGAAGTTTTACTGCTTAGGGTGGATAGAATAGAAAACGAATCCTTCTACAGACAATATTTCGGATTATAGTTATGGTTTGTCTTTATCCATTTTTTTGCTATTGCCAAATATTGGATAATCATTTTAATTTACTGAAGATATAAATAAGGGACTAATTCTGAAAAAGAGAAAAAAGGTGAGAAAATGACACTATTTAATTTACTAAATGCTAACTGGTTTAGTAGTAGACGTGGAGATATAAAGTTTCCAATCCTTCTTCACCGTGTTTTACCCGTACATAAGGCAATGCGCACCCTGCTTCCCCTGAATAACTGCCTCTGAACAATATTCCTTGTTTCACCGCTTTTACTTCAAAGGATGAACCTTCAATGTCTATTCCATTATGGAAATTATAAATTTTGCCTACCCAAGTATGTTGTACTGCCCAAGTGCGTCCATATCCCTGGTTCATTTTAATGGGACTGTTTAATGGCCAGTCCCAACTTCCAGAAGGATTAAAAGAATCAGCATCACTGTTTCCACAAGACGAGCCGGAGCAATTTTGATTGTCAATTGCTTTTAAATAACTAAAAGGATTTAAGGTTGCGCCGTCTTTAACAACTGTGAAGTGCAGATGTGCCCCGCCTGAATTACATGATGGACCATTAATAACAGTAGCAATTCTTTGACCCTGGTTGACTGAACCCACCTCATTTTCTGTTCCAAGTCCGGCAATAATTCCCTGTATAGCTAAATATTCTGCTCTGGCTTGCGCCAGCAATGCTTGATATTTGGCTTCATCATTTTTTGTAACACGGAGTAATTCATCCTTATCTTTTTTTTGCTGAGCTAGTTGGGTTTTATAATTTTCTAAATCCTTATTTAATTTTTCCGCCTCTTGTTGTCTCGTTTGTTTGTCCTGTTTTTGGTCATTATAGGCGAGTTTTGTGGCCTGCAGTTCGTACAGTTTTTTCTTGTCATAAGCCTGGACTACCTGAATATATTTGAGTTTTTCTATTAAATCAGCGAATCCGTGGGATGAAAAAAGCAGGTCAATTGTGGAGACTGCGTTACTGTATTTATAAGTTTGGACTATCCGTGTAAGTAAAATTTCCGATAGTTTATCTAAAGTGGTCGCAATTCTGTCAATCCTGGTGGCAAGGTCGTTAATTTCCCTTTTAAGTTTTTCTATCTTTAAAACCGTTTCTTCGATCTTTAGTTCTGTGACTTTTGTTTGCCCGTCAATTAAATTAAGTTGGGACTTTAAAGTTTTCTCCTGGTTTTTAGTATCATTTAACTGTGCAGTACATTTATCAATTTGCTCGCCAAGACAAATAGCTCTTTTGTCTGGATCATCATTGGGACAACTGGATGGGTCGCAGGTTGTATCTGCAAAAACAGGGGTTGGAGAGTATGGGTTAGGATTTAGAAAAAGAAAAGCCAGGAAACTAATGCTTAAGAAAAATAGTGATAAGACAAGCTTGTTGCTTCGCAATAATTTTTTCATCAGGGTTCACGTTTTTGGTCTTTCCAAAAAGGCAAGGTTCTTATTGTATTTTCAAGTACCGTCTGGCAGCTGCAAAGGATCCAACTCCCCCGACAAAGCAAGCCAAAATTAAGCTGCCTCCCAATAGCGAAAGCATAAAAAGCGGATCAACCGGCAGTAGTTTGACTTCTCCCAAATACCCCTGCAGGAAAGGCGTAAAATACCAAAGCAAACTATAGCTTAAAATCCAGGCCGCAACAGCTCCGGTTATGCCGTAAAACATGCCCTCCAAAATAAACGGATTCCTGATAAAAGAAGAAGACGCCCCCAAAAGACGCATGATTTCTATCTCTGTCCGCTTTATCCTGATTTTAAAGCCGATTACCATAATGATGACCAGTGTGGCAAACAGCATCAAAAATATCACGGTTGATCCGCCGACCACCCGGATAATTTGTGTGACGGAGGTAAGAGTTGCCACCACATCTTCCGGCACAATTACCTCGGACACCACAGGTTCCCGTTTTAAAATTTCCGCAATCGGCTGCAGATCCTGTGGGGTTTGAGTGGAGATTTCCAAAGAGGCAGGTAAGATATTGGCCGTGACCAGCTCCAACAACATCGGGTCTTTTTTATTTTTCTCCCGGTAAATTTGCAGGGCTTCCTCCTTGGAGATAAATTTGGTGTTAGTTACCCTAGTTTCCTGTTTCAGGGCATTTTCTATGGCTGAGACATCCTGATCAGTGGTGCCGTCTTTAAAAAAGGCAATGACTTGCGGCTTGCTCTCAAAATAACGGAGAGACGCTTGTGAGCCTGCGGCCAGGATAATAAAAGTTTGAAGTGCCAAAAATGTTAAAAACATTACCATGGAAGCAGCCAAAGCCTGAAACGGCGTACGCCGGATATTTCTTCTGGTGAATTCAATAGATCTGCTAGTCATATTTGCCCTCTTTGGTGTCAGCACTTTTTTTGCCTGCCTTAAGTTTGATAACCCTTCTTTTTAAGGTATTCACAATTTCCTGGTTGTGGGTGGCCATGACAATAGTGGTGCCCCAGGAATTAATTTCATTTAACAGCTGAATAACTCCCCAGGCGGTTTTCGGGTCCAAATCCCCGGTTGGCTCATCTGCCAAAACTATATCCGGTTTGCCGACAATAGCCCTGGCGATGGCGGTTCTTTGCGCCTCCCCACCGGAGAGTTGTCTGGGAAAAAGATTTCTCTTATCCCAAATTTCCACCAGTTTTAAAGTATGCTCCACCATTTTGGAAATTTCGGAATCAGTTTTACCCTGCACCTCTAAAGTTAAAGCCACATTCTCAAAAACAGTTCGGTCGTCCAACAGTTTAAAATCCTGGAAAACTACCCCGATTTTTCTGCGGAAATTTGGTACACTGGCGGATTTAATTTTAGTAATGTCCTCATGACCAACCATGACTTTGCCGCTGGTCGGCAGAATTTCCCGTGTTAAAATGCGAAGCAAAGTAGATTTGCCGGCGCCGGAAGGGCCGACAATAAAGACAAATTCCCCTTGTTTAATTTCCAGCGAAACATCCTCTAGGGCAGCGGCGGAGCCAAATTTTTTTGTGACAGAATTGAAAACGATCATTCATTTAACTTCTTCTACTTGACCGACATCCATCAGCCAGCCTTCTTTAAGGGCTTTTTGGGTTTCACCTAAAACTTTAACTTTTTTACCCTCGTAAAGGGACAAATCTACTACGGATGAAGTCAGCGCCACCGGCACAGCGCCTTCGCGCTGCAGATAATGTGTTCCTTCAACATATGCTGTCGGATCTTTTGCTATTGGTCTAGCCTTAATGACACCTTCGGCAAAATCCTTAAAAGTCCGGGTGTCTTGTTGGGCGGTTTTTGCCTTTCCCGGCAGAATTGAAGCAACTTGCGAGCCGCTATTTTTAGTTGAAAGTATATAGCCGGTTAAAGTTCCCAAAATTAGTGCCGCGATAACTACGCCCAGAATAGTACGCATGGGATTTTCAACACTCACAAGGGGTTTAGTGATTTTTTCTTCCATAATTATATATTACTCATAAATCGGGTAGTTTGTCTACCCTTTACTTTTATATCCCCAAAACCAAAGTCCTGCTCCCCAGGTTTTGGATATTAAATTATCCCGGCGGTCAAATTTTTTCCATATAAAGATAGTTGATTTAAGTATCAGGGTGTAGATACGGTCGAGCGACTTAGGTAGCGTCAGCCGGGGGAAAGGCCGGTTACCTCTGACCTGAATTTCTTTAAGCTTAGTTTTTTCAATCATCTTTTTATACTCCTGCCAGGAGAAGGAATTTTCAAAGTAAGCCGGTTTAAAATTCCGCAGGGCTTTGGCAAGTCCTAAAGCAGGCTTGCCTTTTAATAACCAGTATATAAGTACCACAAAACTGTTAAAAACATTGCCAATTGTCTGACAGGAAAAACGGTCAGGTACAATATCGGCAAAAAATAAACCGCCCGGCTTTAATACCCTGACCATTTCAGAGATAGCCGTTTGCGGATTTTCAAAATGCTCCAGTAGTCCGAAACTGGTGACAATATCAAATTGGTTATCCGGAAATGGTAATTTTTCGGCATTACCGGCAATAAATTTTCCTTTTATCCCTTCCGCTTTAAAATTCTTTTCGGATATTTTTAAAATGAATTTATTTATATCTAAACAATGGGTTTCGTAACCGCGTTTGGCAAAAAACAAAGATACAAATGCGCTGCCGCAGCCAACCTCCAGCATTTTTGCCGGAGGTTTGGGAAAGATTTCGTTCAAAAAGCCTATTTTAACAAGCTCGAAAAGTTTGCCTTGAGTGTCGGCTTTCTCCGAATACGATAAATCCAAATCTTCATATACCTCATTCCAGGATTCAGGTGATCCGTGTGTATGGGTTGAGTGTATTTTATTTGCGGTTTTCATTTTTATTTTACTAATCTGAGTTCTGCTTCTATGAACTGGTTCAAGTCTCCGTCCAGCACTGCGCCGGTATTGGAGGTTTCAACGTTAGTCCGTAAATCTTTTACCATATGATAAGGATGCAGGACATAGGAGCGGATTTGGGTGCCCCAGGAAGCTTGAGTGACACCGCCTTTCATTTCTTTTTTTAGCTCTGCCTCCTCGGCTTGCTTGGCAGCCCACAACTTTGCCATCAACAGTTTTAAGGCATTCTCCCGGTTTTGCAGTTGGGACCGCTCGGTTTGGGCGGTAACAGTCATGCCTGTGGGAATGTGTTTTAGCCTGACGGCGGTGGAAACTTTATTGACATTTTGCCCGCCGGCGCCGCCGCTTCTGAAAGCTTCAAATTCAATATCGCCTTCATTAATTTCTACCTCTTCCGCGCCGATAACCGGCAAGATTTCCACCAGCGCAAAAGAGGTTTGGCGCAGCTTATCGGCATTGAAAGGGGATTGCCGGACTAGCCGGTGTGTGCCTGCCTCGCCTTTTAGGTAGCCGAAGGCAAAGTCGGCGTGAACAATCATGGAAACGGTTTTAATACCGGCCTCTTCCCCGGGGTTTTCATCTGTTACTTCAAATTTCCAATCCGTTTTCTCAAAATACCGCTGGTACATCCGGACCAGCATGGCAGCCCAATCCATAGCTTCCACCCCACCTGCTCCCGAGTGAACGGACACAATTGCTTCGGATTCGTCGTGCGGATTGGATAAAAATAATTTCAATTCCAGCTTATCTAAAATTTCCACCATTTCCTTAATTTCTTTTTTTAATTCCTCCTGCATGGAAGCTTCTTCCGAAATTTCCAGGGCATTATTGATTCTGGATTCTAAATCTTCCAGCACTTTTAGCGTCTTTTGTTTGGCTGATAGCTGACGGCTGATGACTGACGACTCTTCCGGACTGTTCCAAAAACCCTCTTTCATAGTTTGGGCTTCCAGTTCTCTGATTTCAGTCCGCAACCGATCCCGGTCAATCGCCAGTGCAACTTTCCCGAATCTATCTTTTAGTTCTTTTAATTTACTCTGAATTTCTTCCATAGAGGAATTATAAACGAAGTTTGAAAGCTTTGCTAGAAAACTGAGTTTTCAAGCTCCGCTTATAACTTATTCATTCGTCATTGCGAGGAGTGAGTCCTCGAACGACGTGGCAATCCATACAATAATTCTTTTTATGTACTTTTGTAACCAAAAGTACCAAAAGTTTCTTTGACGGGAAGTCGCGCTACTCTTCGGATTTTGTCTAGCGGGGGCTCACCCCCTCGGAAATTCACTAATCGTTCAGTTTCCGGTTCCCCCTGTTGTCAAAATCCTCATCGTTTGACGCGCGCGATTCCCAAGTCAAAGATGAAGAAAAAAGCTTCGAAGCAGTATTTCCTATCTTGACGGGAGGTTAGGAAGACAATAAAATAATTACTTATTATGGCGAGCAAAATTGAAATTAAGTTGGGAGCAATATCAGCATGGAGAAGAGGAATGAGAGAAACTGGGTCGCCTGACGATAATCAGCCAGCTAATCCTTCTTCACTAACACAGGAAGGCACTTTTGACGATAGAGGAGGTTGTCAGCCTCCTTATCATCCTACTCTAAGTATTTCTGCAAGTTTGCGACGAGCCTGCGAACCAATTTAAACGAACAATATTCCCGTATTTACCTTTGTTTTCCTTATTCTTGAACCAGAATACCTCGCAGCTTGCTGCGGGGATGAATGGTTCACAGAAGAACTTTCCGAAGGATACTCCGTCAGCTCTGCTGCGGAGTAGTTCATTTTTCTTCCCCAAAATTGACATTAATGTTACGGCCGTAGTGTTAATGTATAAAGAATCCGCAAACTGGTCCTGAGTGAAATCGAAAGGCGTCTATACAATTCCACCCCCTAATGGTGGACGGCAGAAGCTTGGACAGTGGATTTATGGTTCGCCTCTTTCGTAAAATTCCGGGAAAGCTAAGACTTTCGTAAAGCTGCCAAAATGCCTTTGAGATTGAAGCGTCTTCTGGGCTTCCTTGAAGCTTTATTAGTCTCTACCATTTCAGTAATTCCTGGCAGGATTGTTGCAAAATGCGCGTCAACTATTTCTTTTAAGCGTGGCCACGGCAGCTCACCGGACATTATTGAAGAGACATCGTGCCTGCTAAGTCTAAAATCGAAACCCGGTTTATGACTATCTGAATGATGACTATCTTCGCTTCTCAGTAGAGGATTTTCATTGATAAACGATTTTAAACCGGAAATGTTAAGATCGGGTAGTAAATCAAAACCCACTCGTCTTAATTTACTTTCTATATAAAGTGCTGTAGCGTCTGCTCTTTGTTCATAACCCCCTGATACTTTTTCTGCTTCTAATTCTTGTTTTCTCCATTCGCAACCTTCGGGAAGTGAATTATTGTCCAGTAAATCTAAAGTATTAGAAGCTGTTAACATCCAATCTGCATCCTCATAGGTAAATAGATGGCCTATTTCGTGTAAAAGCATACCTGTTACTGATTTTCTACTCCATCGTAGAAAATCAGAAGGAACCTCTATTAATCTGTTTTTATGAGCACAGAAAGAATGCTTGAACCATGTTGCGTTATAAATTGAGAATCGTGTTCCTTCAGGAGACAAAGCTTTAAGTGGTATGTTTCCTTTTGGTGTATTGCAGAAAATTTCCATATCATTTCTTGGGCCTTGAAAATGAAGAACGATTCCACCGGGTTGTGGCAAGCGGTGATCCAAAACATCGGGGATCTGATATTTTTTATGTGCCCATTCATAATAACTTCCCCACCCAAAAGGGAGGTGTTGGTTGATTGCTCTGCGGAATCTATTACCGGTATAAATCTCATTAATCATAAAATCGTATTATCTTTCTTCACTGCTGAAGACTTCGTGAAGCTTTCCCTGTTTGATATATTCGTTTACCTCTTCCAGGGTGAATGACCTGCCTTCCAAAGATACGTAAATACCGGCCGGTAAATGTTGGGTCTTGGCAAAGGCATAACCTAAATTAAACGGCGCATCGGAAAAATCAAAAGCGATAAGCGGTGTGGTTGCCGCAGTAAAGACAATAGTTTGATCTTTACGTTTCAGGTGTTCTTTAAGATAACGGGCGCTGTCTGGCATGGTAAAACGGCCGTGCGTAATAATGATATTTTTTGACGGGCTTTCCTCTATTGTCTTTAACATATTTTTCCGATCCTCCGCTGTCAGCTCCCGTGAGTCTTTCATGCACACTTGAGTAAACGTAGTGTCGTCAAGCAGTTGATAATCCTCGAAATAATCCGGAATTGCTGATTCCTTGTTAAGCTCTATTGCATCAAGCCTTTTATTCCATCTTGAATCAATAGTGCCGCCCATCAATATAAAGTGAACTAGTGTTTTATCTGTTTTCATATTATTTATTAAAATAAATATTCATTGCTTTAATTGCCGGTTCCATATCTTCTTTTGCAATTATAAAAGAGAGCTCCGTATAGGTTGATACCAGCTCAAAAATGTTTATCCGTTTTGTGGCCAGAGCGCTGAGTAGTGTATAGATTATATTGGGAGTAGTAGCTTGTTTTTCACTGAAAGCAACACTGACAGCCACGAGTCCATTAATTTCCGCTTTTGGTTTTGACCCGATATTTTTAAGGATAATATCTTTTGAGCGGTCAGAGCAAATGATGGTAATCTCTTCCGGCCCTTCGGTAACGGAAAAAAGGTCATTGATAGGAAGCAAAAAAGGATTCATGACAGAGATTTTTCTTTGAGTATCGATAGATTTTTTATATGTGAGAATAGTTAGGGATGATTTAATGCCGATGTTGGTGAGTGAAACGTCCTGAATAAGGGCAGCCGCATTGGGCAGGTGCTTGGTAATCCTGGAGAGCGCCACCACAATAGTCCCCCTTTTAACCGGTTTTTTGGTGGCATTTTCAACGTTTTTGTGAATTTTATCCGCATAAGCGCTTAAGTTCAGCAAGCCTGTCCGGAGAGCTTCGCTGGCTATTTCGTCTGTTTGAATGATTTCTAGAACCGTATCTGTGATTTTTATCATAATCCCCTCCTCGTCATCCTGATCCGGCTTTGCCGGAGAAGGATCTATTGTAATAAATATTACAAAAAGTAATAAGTGTAATATTTTACCAAAAATTTTACATCTTGTCAAACCCATAATAAAATACGTAACTTATATGGTTAAACATGAATTCGAACAACCTATATCAATCACAGATATCTGTAGCGGATTAGACCTGCAGTTCTCCGGATACTCCCGGGGACCTGCTGCTTATAATACTAATTCGGATCTTATTTACTTAAGTGGAGAGGAAAGGTTAACAATCATTATGGATGGGTTCGGACCAGATACTGAAGGGGTTAACCGCAAAGCATTAAACCTTATCAGAAATGGGTTAAATAGAATTAAGGCAGGTGATGTTGAGAAAGTCCGAAAGGAGATGGGAGAAGTGTTATTTAAATCTTCCAATACTCTAGCTCGGAGGCTCAAAGGGGTAGGAGGTCTAAGTGTGGTAGCGGTTAAATATGTTAGTACACCTTACTTACGGACAGCAGTCTTTGGATGGTTAGGCAAGGCTAGGTTATATTCTGACGATCGAGGAATATACCAGCCTTTGACCATTGATGACACCTACGAGTTGGCTTACGAAGATCGTGAAGAGGCTAGGGGGGCAATGTGGGCACTTGATTATACAAAAGATCCAGAGAAGCTTGAGCCTCTTTCTAGGATCAGACAAATTTGGAATGAGAGTCCATCAATGCCTCCTTACAGGTATTTAGGTAAGGCTAATTTAGATAGTGTATATGTTAATTTAGCGCCTATATTCCCCGGGACAAAGTTGTTGTTAGCCACAATTGGCTTATACAGAAATTTAACTGCCCGGGAGATTAGAAATATTCTTAGAACTGAATCAGATCCGGCAAAATCTTTGGTGGAATTTGCTTGGGAGCGGTCTCAGAACCCGGCCAATAAGAGGGCAAATCGCAACACGGATATTTCGACAATCGTTGTGGAAGAGAAAACCATTGGGACTGGAGCAAGGAGGTAGCTTATGGGAGAAGTTGTATCAAATAAAGAGAGCAAAAATATTCCATTATCCGAGATCGAACTAACGGAGCTAGATAAGATCCGCTGGGCTCATGATGAGCCGCATCCTGATGATGGAACGCAGCCATTGTTTGGGCTCTCAAAGATCATTATGCCTGTCTCCGGAGGTAGAAACCATATTCGCATGAATGGTGTAGGACAGCTAGAAAAAATATTTTTTGCTGAAAAGTCTAACGTTGGCGTAATAGATTCTGACCGAGAAGAAGAATGGAGCCGCTTAACCTTTAGTAACCTAGGTTTTCATAGACCTATCACATCTTTTCTCAATTCTCCCAAGGGTATTGTTGATCCGCTTAATGCCGAGCGAATCAATGAGATTGGTGATTTTGTGGTTGAGGTTAATCAAGTCTTTACTCAAGATCATCAGTCCAGGTTGGTTATTGAAGCGCAACAAAGCGTCTTGAAGATGTACCAACAGTATATGCAATCAGGCATTTTGAGTGGGGATGATAAAATGCTTCAACAACTCATTGAGAATGCTTCAGTGCATTTACAAACTTTGCAAAAAACTAGAGAAAGTTTACCGGAAGGTATCCGCCAACTTGTTCCCCGGGTCAAGCAGTTAGGTATATTTTTCATTGATGAAAGAGTTTTTAGTAGCGTTTATCGAGGTTTGCAATTTGATCCTCTCATCATAAAAACTCTTTATACCCCTGAGACGGATAATCTTAGCTTATCTGATTTACGGGAATATTGGTGGAAGCTACCTGAGCTCAAGCCTTTGAACTTAAAAGATCTGGCGGCCTTATAAGAAAACGTCATCAGTTATTCCGATAAAAATGGTAGAATTTGGGGATGGTTTTAAGACGAAGTCGCAAGCTTTGCTTATATATTGATACTCGGGGCGGTTCCACCACTAAAGACCGGAAAGTTATTAAAGTTTCTTTGAAAAAGGAGGGGAAGGTGGTGGGGAGTTTAAGCGCGGATAATGAGTATGGCTCGCAAGCCCTTTTGCCTTTGATTTTGAAATTATTTCGAACCTACAATCCCGGATTGTCAAGTCAAATCCAATCCGGGATTGGAAGCTGGGATGAACTTGAAGGGATTGAAGTAGAAACCGGGCCGGGATCTTTTACCGGACTGCGGGTCGGGGTGTCTGTAGCTAATGCCCTAGGGTTTGCGCTGGGAATTCCTGTTAATGGGAAAAAAGTGGAAACAAAATTACAATATAATTGATCTAATAAGCGAAGCTTGAAAACTTTGTTTGAAAGATGAGCTTTCAAACTTCGTTTATTAACCTAATTTCTAATTAACCTAAATAATGACTAATATCTAAATGTTTTAATTTAAGAATTTGGACATTGGGATTTGATAAGCGAAGCTTGAAAACTTTGTTTGAAAGATGAGCTTTCAAACTTCGTTTATTAGAAATTAGTAATTAGAAATTAGAAATTCTCTTCTGTTATACTTAAACCATGGCTCTACATAACTGGTTTCTACCGCACAAAGATACTCACCAAAAAGCCCACCTGCTTTCCTGGGAAGGTTTGGTGATTTATATCCTGCTTTTTATCCTGCTGCAGGTGAGTTTATCCATAATAGGATACGCTAAACCAGGAGTTTTAGGAATTTCCGGCAATATTGACCAAAAGCGATTGATAGAACTTACTAATATCGAAAGGCAAAAGAACGGACTTTCCCCGGTTTCTGAAAACAGTGCACTGGATCAGGCAGCGGAGCTTAAAGCCCAAAATATGTTTGCGGAGAATTACTGGGCTCACTTTGCCCCCAGCGGGAAAACCCCCTGGGACTTTATTTCCGGTGCGGGTTATAAATTTACCTATGCCGGAGAAAATCTGGCAAAGAATTTTTCTTCCACCGATGAAGTTATAAAAGCCTGGATGGCATCTCAGACGCACCGCGATAACTTATTAAATCCCCGGTATCAGGATATCGGCATTGCGGTAGCGGAAGGGGTATTAAACGGACAGAAAACTATTTTGGTGGTTCAGGAATTCGGCAGTACTCAATACCTGGCCGCACAGCCTGCTATGGAGGTGGCCGGAAAACAAATTGCCGTCCCCAAGCAGGATCTGTTTAATCCACCCAGCTTAATAGCCGCTGTTTCCGGCACCAGACAAAATACCGTTAGTACGCTGGTTAATCCTTATCTAGTTTCAAAGACGGCAGGGCTTTCGGTTATTGCTTTAATTGTAGTTTTATTGACGCTTGATATTTGGGTACTGAAGAGGCGGGGAGTGTTCAGGCTTTCATCTCACCATATTGCCCACATGGCACTGCTTTCTTTGGCGGCAGGCAGTATATTTACGGCAAGTCCGGGAGCAATTCTGTAATGATTTTACAAATATTAATTATTGGAATATTAATATATCTGTTGTGGGCAATCACTCACCACAAACGCGACAAAAGTTTGACTTTACCAATACTCCTGGAGTATCTTTTAACTGCTGTCTTAAGTTTGATATTGATTACAGGAGTGATATTTTAAAGGATTTTAAAAATGAAAGGCGTAATATTAGCCGGCGGGTTGGGAACAAGGCTTTATCCCTTAACAAAAGCCACAAATAAACATCTTTTACCGGTTTACAACAAGCCGATGATCTTCTATCCGATAGAAACATTGGTTAAAGCCGGCATCCGCGATATTATGGTAGTGACGGGCGGTCCTCACTGCGGGCATTTCCTGTCAATTTTAAAAAACGGCAAAGAACTGGGGATTAATCATTTGGAATATGCCTATCAGGAGGACGAGGGCGGTATTGCCGATGCGCTGTCGCTGGCCCGGGATTTTGTTGAAAGAGATAGTGTAACGGTAATTTTGGGGGATAATACCTCAGATGCCGACATCGCAGAGCCGATTAATAATTTTAAAGAGGGAGCCTTAATTTTCTTAAAAGAGGTTTCAGATCCAGAGCGGTTCGGTATTGCCACCTTTGACCCCGGTGATCCTTCAAAAATAATTAAAATTACCGAAAAACCCCAAAACCCGGATTCCAAAATGGCGGTAACCGGGGTGTATGTCTACGATAATCAGGTATTTAATTTTATTGATCAAATCAAACCCTCCGGCAGGGGAGAACTGGAGATTACTGATGTGAATAACAAATATGTTGAAAAAGGCCAGCTAACCTGGAGTGAGCTTAAGGGTTATTGGTGGGATGCCGGCACTTTTGATACCCTGCTGGAAGCCAATAACTACTGGGCAAAAAAGAGCAAAGGTGAAGATATAAAATGAAAATTTTGGTGACCGGCGGAGCCGGATTCATAGGCTCTAATTTTATTCACTATTGGGTAGAAAAACATCCGGAAGATCAAGTTGTTAATCTGGACGCCCTGACTTATGCCGGTCATCCGGAGAGCTTAAAAGATCTGGGAGGTAATGCTAATTATCGGTTCATAAAAGGCGATATTACAGACGGTAGCATAGTTAATCAGGCTATGGATGGGGTTGATATGGTAGTACATTTCGCTGCCGAAAGTCATGTTGATAGATCAATAATCAATCCCTTGGTTTTTGCCAAGTCAAATTATCTGGGAACAGCAGTTTTGCTTGATGCAGCGCTGGATGCTAAGGTGAAAAGGTTCCATCATATTTCTACAGATGAAGTATACGGAGAATTAGGTCCAAATGATCCGCCGTTTAATCCGGATACCCTTTATAAACCCAGAACGCCTTATTCTGCCTCAAAGGCCGGTTCAGATCATTTGGTTAGAGCTTATTTTTCTACCTTTGGTTTACCGATTACGATTACAAATTGCGCAAACAATTATGGCCCGTATCATGACCCGGAAAAGTTGATTCCAAGATTTATTACGAATCTTCTGGAGGGTAAAAAAGTGCCTCTAATGGGACAGGGAGAAAATATTAGGGAATGGTTGCATGTTGAAGATCATGCCAGAGCGATAGATGTGGTGCTGCAAAAAGGTAAGCCAGGAGAAACCTATTTAGTACAAGGAGAAGAAAGAACTAATTTGGAGGTTACAAAAAAGATTTTAGAAATTTTAGGGATGGATGAATCATTTATCGAATTCGTAGAACATCGTTTGGGACATGACTTTCGATATGCAAACGATGGTTCAGCCCTTAGGGAATTAGGTTGGGAGAGGGAGCACAATTTTGAAGAATGGCTAGAAAAGACCGTTCAATGGTTTAAAGAAAATGAATGGTGGTGGAAGCCGCTTAAAGCAGGTAGGCCGAACATAGACCGTAGTGCCCAGAAATCTTATGGATAAAGTTTACATTAAACAAACATCAATTCCCGGCCTGTTAATTTTAGAAAGACCGGTATTTTCGGACGAACGCGGATTTTTCCGGGAATTATTTCATAAAAATGAGCTGGAAGAAGTAGCCGGGATAAAGTTTGACGGGGTGCAGATGAATCATTCACACTCCAAGCCCGGTGTGATCAGGGGCATACACGCCGAAGCTTGGAACAAAATTATTTATCCGGTTTCCGGAGAAGTTTTTATAGCGATAGTGGATTTAAGGTCGGACTCCCCGACTTTTGCTAAAGTGGAAACTTTTACTATTAACAACAACAACCGGATCGGGCTTTTTATTCCCAACGGGCTGGCTAATTCACTTTGTGTCATAGGCGATCAACCGGCTGATTATATATACCTGGTTGATGCCTATTATGACGGCAGTGATACCAGGGCAGTTGCCTGGGATGATCCAGACCTAAACATCAATTGGCCAGTTAAAGATCCAATTATTTCAGAAAGAGATAAAAATAATCCTACACTACGGAATCTATTCCCGGAAAAATTCAAATGAAAAAAATTCTTATTTTTGGCGGAAGTGGTTTGGTAGGCTCCAAATTTATTGATCTTTTTAAAAACATTTTTGATATAAACAAGTTTGTTTCTTACGAAATTAAATCTCCTCTAGCAGCAGAAGTAGATATATTGAATAAAGATGTTATTGCAAAAACAATTCAGGAATTTAATCCGGATACTGTTATAAATTTCGCAGCCTATACCCAGGTAGAGGAAGCTGAAGCCCAAAAAGGTAACAAAGAAGGAATGTGTTACCAGATAAACGCTATGGGTGCAAAAAATGTGGCTCTTTCCTGTAAAGAATTTGATAAAAAATTAATTCATATTTCCACGGAATATGTTTTTGACGGCACAAAAGAAAATAGTCCCTATTCGGAAGAGGATAAACCAAATCCGGTTAATTGGTACGGACAAACAAAGTTATTCGGGGAGCAATTTGTTTTAGAAAGCGGATGTCCGGCTGTTATTGTCAGGATCTGTATGCCGTTTAGCGCTTTTTATGAACTTAAAAAAGATGTGGCCAGGTTTTTTCTGGAAGAACTTAAAGCAGGAAGGAAAATAAAAGCAATTGAAGACCAAAGGGTAACTCCGACGAATGTTTCTGATATCGCCAATGCCCTACAGGTGATGCTCGAGTCAGAGACTACCGGGCTTTATCATGTCAGCAGTACGGATAGTGTTACCCCGCTGGAGTTTGCCAAAAATATTGCAGAAGAATTTAACTTAAATTATTCTTTAATTAGTCCGGTGGATTTTGATGAATATAACGAAAAGAAAAAAGCCAAGTTGCTGAAGTTTTCCTGGTTAAATCCAACGAAATTTGAGCGGGAATTCGGGGAGGGAATATTGCATACGGTTGAAGAAGGCTTGGCACTGTTCAAAAAAGAGATTGACGCCGAGTCGGCAAATCGGCTATAGTAGTTAAAAATATGGCAAACAATAAAAAAGCCTTCATAACAGGAATATCGGGACAGGACGGTTCATACTTAAGTGAGCTTTTACTGGGTAAAGGATATGAGGTTGCCGGGTTTATCCGCAGAAATGCGGCTTTGGATTTTGGCAACGCCAATGCAATCAAAGATGAAGTAAAAATTTATTACGGAGACCTACATTCGCCGGAATCCATTGCTTTGGCGCTGCTGGATTTTAAGCCGGATGAGATATACAACTTAGCATCGCTGTCATCTCCGTTTGCCTCATTCAGCGATAAGCTTGGAGCAATCATGGTCACCGGGATTGGGGCTTTGCATGTATTCGAACGGGCGAAAATAATTGTTCCGGAGGCAAAAATTTATCAGGCCTCAACTTCGGAAATGTTCGGCGCCCCAAAACAAGTCCCTCAAAACGAAAATACCCCTTTTGCTCCGGCTAATCCTTATGCGGCGGCTAAAGAGTTTGCCCACCGGATGGCCGTAATTGCCAGAAATGACAGAAAGTCTCCGCAGTTTATAGCCTGTGGTATTCTTTTTAACCACGAAAGCCCCCGGCGCGGCTTAAACTTTGTGACCAGGAAAATAACCGCAGCTGTGGCCTGTATCAAAAATAATAAGAAGGAAGGGATTCCTTTTAATGAAATCGGCGGGCCGATTGTTAAAAACGGGAAAGTAAAATTAGGCGACCTTGATGCTAAAAGAGATTGGGGGTATGCGCCTGATTATGTGGAGATTATGTGGAAGATGTTGCAGACTGATAGTCCTGATGATTTTGTTATTGCCACCGGTGAGGTGCATACGGTGAGGGAGTTTGCCGAGGAGGCTTTTTCTGTGGCGGGTTTGAACTGGAAAAATTATGTGGAGACAGATCCGCACTTTGTGCCGCCGGTGCAAACAGGACCTTTATGCGGAGATTCCTCAAAAGCCAAAAAAGTGTTGGACTGGGAACCAAAAACCAAATTTAAAGATCTGGTTAAAATCATGGTCCACGCCGACCTGGCCAAGTTTTCTTAACTTCCCGATATTGTAAAAAAGTATCTCATCCAATATCATAAGCATAGCTTGAAAATAAAGTTTTCAAGCGGAGCTTTCAAATTTATTTATTAAAACAATGAAAAAGGTTACTGTGGTTTTGCCCACATACAATGAAAAAGCAAATATCGTAAATACTGTCAGGAAAGTTTTTGAACAGGAAAAAGCTCTTCCCGGATGGGAAATAAAGATTATTGTTGCGGATGATATCAGATCTACTGACGGCACAGAAACGGTCGTCCGGGAACTGATGAAGAAAAATGAAAAGATCCACCTTATTAAAGTTGATCCCGGGTTGGGTGTCGGACTTATTAAGGGTCACCAATATGCGCTGGAAAATTTGCACCCGGATATTTTGGCTCAACTTGATGCGGACGGACAAGTTGTCCCTGACGTTTTAGTCAGATTAGTTAAAACTATAGAAGAGGGGTATTCTCTGGCAATAGGTTCCAGGTTTGTGAGCGGCGGACAAAATCAGCTGTCTTTTGCAAGGCGTGTTTTTACATACGGGGCTTCATCTTTCTGCAGGTTTTTGATTGGCCCTTGGGATATCAAAGAAGTTACTAATTCAGCCAGGGCATTTACCCCGGAGCTTTTTAAAAAAATTAATCTGGCAAGATTACCCTGGAAAGAGACAACTTTTATTATCCAGCCGGCTTTTTTACATGAAGCAGTACTCGCCGGGGCAAAATATAAAGAAGTGCCGCTGATTTTTAAAAACCGCCTGGAAGGATATTCTAAAAATAAGGTTTTTAATTATACATATGATGTTGTTACTTACGGCATTGATGCATTATTAAATAAATTGGGGGTAAAGGTTAGATTTTTTTATATCACCCGCCGGGCCAAGACACTCGTAAAATTCGGTCTGGTGGGATTTGTCGGGACAATGGTAGACTTCTTTTTTTACAAAATATTAATCAATATTCTTGCATTAAATCCGGCTACTGCAAAAGGTTTTTCTACAGAGATGGCAATAATCAATAATTTTATTTTAAATAATTACTGGACATTCAGATACCGGAAAACTAAAACAAACATCTGGCAGAAATTCGGCATATTTAATGTAGTTTCTTTGGGCGGGCTTATTATCGCGGTTTTGATAGTTAAGTTTTTACACATGACTTACGGAGACGGGTTTATTAACCTGTTTGGTCGGCCTGTTGCTTACAACAATTTTTACTTTTTTGCCACCATCCCGCCGGTGATGTTGTGGAATTTCACCATCAATCACTTTATTACCTGGCGCCGGGAAGAAAATTAATATGATTAGTTGTGCTTTCGAGAATGGAAATAAGACTAGCTTGAGACATGTGGTTGTGCATGCAATTGTAGAGATGGACGGAAAGATTCTCTTAGAGAAACGCTCTGATAAGCTGTTGGAAGGCAATAAGTGGTCTTTACCAAGTGGATTTCTTGATAGAGACGAAAAAGCGGAAGAGGGTATATTAAGAGAACTGGAAGAAGAAACTGGGTGGAAAGGGGAGGTAATTTCATTATTTCGAATCAACACTAATCCGGATCGTCCTCATGAAGACAGGCAAAATATCTCCATAGAATTTATTATCAAGCCCGTAAAACTGATTGGCCAACCTGATAAAGAATCCTCCGATATTCAATGGATTGCAGTCGAAGAATTACCCACTCCGGAAGATTTTGCCTTTGATCATGGAGAAACAATTGCTCTTTATTTAAAATATAGAAAGAGCCCTTTCCCGTTGCCCCTATTCGTCTAGCCAGACACCTTCCAGGTGCACAGCGCAGACACCTAATCTTCCAGCAATAACCTTTCAATCTTTTTAATTATTCGGCCGTATTCTTCTTGATCTAAAACAAATTTCTCGTATGTGCTTGGTAAAGAAAAATGATCAAGTATGCAATGAGTTTTACAAAATCCATCCTTCAGACCAAGAAATTGCGGATAAGAAGAATATTTATAAGATTTTAAATCTTTTACAAGATAATCTATCAGCGGATTAAGATGAATATATCTGGAAGTGTGAGTTAACTGTTCGTCATCTTCTATTCTGACTGCTTTAAAACTTCCCTGAAAAAGCGGACCAACTCTTTTATGTCTGGTGTTAAAATATTTTGTATAACTATTAGTTAATTTACTTAGAAAAATAGAAATGCCGTTTTCTTGAACTTGTTTGAGCAATAAATGGAAATGATTAGGCATCAGGCAAAAGCAGATTATTTCTACGAGAACTTCATTACTGCTATCTTTTTTAAAGATTTTTGGTCTGTTTCTGAATGAAAAACGGGTAGGAGGTTTTTCTAAGCGGTAATACTCAATTGTTTCTAAGAATCGCTGATAATCTCTTTTATCCAAAAAAGTAATTCTCTTTTCAACCCCACGATTTACTACATGATAAAACTCACCGTTTCCAAATACTGCTTGTTGGTATGCCATTAATTAATTGAACCAAATTAATGGGAAGGTGTCAATATCTGTTCACCTTCCAGGTGTCTGCGTAGAGTAATCAAATGGATTAGTTGAAGGCTGATAGGTTAGGAATGGGGGCTGTGTTTGCCAGCAGAAAATTTTGGGCATAAAGGTAAATTGCCAAAAGTATGATCGGCAAGATAATTTTAAACTCCCGGCTGGTGAGGGTTTTCTCAAATGCAATTAAAATAAACGGGCTGACCGGTAAAAGGTAGCGGCTGATATCGCGGTGGGCAATTAAAGTAGAGGCGACAAGATAGGTTAAAACAAAAAAAGCCAGCGGGTAAAGCTTTTGTTTTAAGAGCATCACCCCCCCCAAAAATCCCAGAATAAAAATATAAATAATATCTTCCAGCCAAATATCCCCCACCCAAAATTGAAATTTATTAAATACCTGAAAAGGCGGAAAAGTCAGGTGAATATTATCACCGCTTTTAAAGTAGGCAAAAAAATCTTGGTATGAGATTGAATACCAAGAAAATATCAACAGTAGTCCAAACGGAATCAGTAGTAACGGTGAATATGTAGCGATTATTCGAATAATCGAAACAAACGACATCTTTGTTTTAATAGTTTTCCAAATCACAAAAAGAAGCAATGCTAGAAAAAGTAAAATCCCGGGCGGCCTGGTTAGCTGAGCCGCCAGTCCGAAGATTCCTGCCATTACTATATTTGCAAATTTTCCGGAATTTTCAAATTTCATAAAGAAATATACGGCCGTAAAAATGAAAAAAATGAATGTTGGTTCGGAAGAGCCGACACTGTGAACGATTAGCCATCTGGCAGGCAAAATTAAGAATATGAAAGATAAAAACAGCGGATGATTACTGAGCTTGAAATTTTTTACCAGAAAGTAGAAAGCCCAGGATGCGGCAATGGTAGAAAGAAGTGATACTAAAAGCATTGATTTTAGAAAACCTAAAAACGGCGCAAAAATATATATCAGAACACTGTATCCGGGAAAATGAGAAGCAAAATAATTGGCCGGTAAGGACAACGGAAGAGTGGAGATAGCGGTCGGATTATAAAAAGTTTTGGCAATTACCACATACTCCAAGCCGTCGAAATTACGGTAAATTGTGGCAAATCCTTCTGTAAACGATAATCCCCACAGATTGGGTACAGATAATAAATGAGGCAGCCAGATTAAAAAAGCGGCAACCAGAGTTAGTATTGCTAAGATAGCGCAATCCTTTACTGATTTAGTCATCTATCAAATCATAGCAGAAAAACGGGTTTGTATGCTACACTTTAACTAAATGAGCATTGATTCACTTTCCGTCTTTTTTCCCTGTATTAACGAGGAAGGCAACATTGAAAACGGCGTCAAAAAAGCAGAAGATGTTTTAAAAAAGCTTAAGCTTAAATATGAAATTATCATTGTTGACGACGGATCAACGGATAAAACCGGCGAGATCGCAGACCGGCTGGCCCGCCAAAATCCCCTTATCCGGGTTATTCATCATCCGCGGAATTTGGGATACGGGGAAGCGCTAAAGTCCGGTTTTTACAATGCCCGCTATGACACCATTGTTTATACGGACGGGGATGGACAGTTTGATTTTTCTGAAGTTACTAAATTACTGGAGAAAATTAGAGATTACGATGTGGTCATCGGTTACAGAATAAAACGGCAGGATTCACTCCTCCGGAAATTATTCGGTAAGGGCTGGAGGCTTTCACTGCTGGCAATGTTCGGATTAACTCTCAAAGATGTTGATTGCGGTTTTAAAATGGTGCGCAAAGCAGTATTGGAGAAAATTTCCCACCTTAAATCTCAAAGAGGAGCGATGATTAATGCGGAACTTGCGATCAAAGCTAAAAAGGCCGGTTTTAGGATCGGACAGGTAGGAGTAAATCATTTTGCCAGGTTAAGCGGCAAACCAACAGGAGCAAATTTAATGGTGATATTTAAATCGTATCTCGATCTTTTAAGATTGTGGTGGAAAATAAAAGACCAGAAAAGTTTATTTATTTTATTGGTAGGTATTTTACTGCTGGCGGCATTTTTGAGGTTTTACCGGCTTCCGGAATATATGACTTTTTTAGGGGATGAAGGACGTGATGCAATTGTTATAAAAAATATGCTGGTTAATCACCATTTTCCTTTAATCGGGCCGCCAACCTCCGTAGGCAATATTTATTTAGGTCCGCTTTACTATTATATGATGGCAGTCTCGATGGTGGTTTTTTGGTTAAACCCGGTGGCAGCTGCCGGCATGAATGCTGCAATAGGAATTTTAACGGTAGCCTTTATTTACTATCTCGGGAAATCCTGGTTTAGCCGGCAAGCAGGCCTGATAGCTGCATATTTGTATACCATATCACCGGTAACTATTATTTATTCCCGGTCTTCCTGGAATCCCAATCCGGCGCCGCTTTTTGCCTTGTTGGCAATTCTGGGTTTTTATAAAGCGCAAGGAACCGGCAATTTTTTCTGGTTGATATTAACCGGGGCCGCGGTTGCTGCGGCAGCTCAAATGCACTACCTGGCCCTGATTTTAATCCCGGTATTTATTATATTGTGGTTATTAGGTGTCTTCGTTGTGCACCTTCCGGGTGTCCGTATAAAACATGTTGTTGGCGGTACACTTGGCGGGATTTTGGCTTTTTTGGCTGTAATGTCCCCACTCGTTTGGTTTGACTTAAGACATAACTTTTTAAACTACCGGGCCGTCACTGAATTGTTAAACAGTGGCAGTGCAATTAAAGCTGATATATTTGCCAATATTGCAAGAATTCCTTCTCTTTATACTAATAATTTGATCGGCAGATATATCACGGGAGAGAATTTCTATTTAACGCTAATCGTATCCTTAATGATCCTTGCGGTGTTGGTATACAAGCTTTCATCCTGGCCCAAATTTGTTTTGGGTATCTGGTTAATTGTAGGTTTGCTCGGACTTACCTTTTACCAGCAAAATATTTATGACCACTATTTAGGATTTTTAAATCCGGTACCGTTTTTACTCTTGGGAGCGGTTGTATTTTATATATCTAAACTAAATACCGGAAGACGGATTGCAAATGGAGTGGTTGTAGCTTTACTTGTGGCCTTAACATTTGTAAATTTACAAAGAAACCCGCTTTTGAATCCGCCGAATAACCAGTTAAAAAGAACTCAGAATGTGGCGAAATTTATTATCAGCCGGAGCGGTAATGCCGATTTCAATTTTGCCCTGATCGCCAAAAGCAACTATGATTCTGCGTATCAGTTTTATCTGGAACGGTTCGGCCATAAACCAAAGCAGGTGCCTTTTGATATTACCGAACAGCTGTTTGTGGTTTGCGAGGATCAGGTTTGTGATCCAACTCATAACGCCAAATATGAAGTGGTGGCTTTCGGGTGGTCAAAAGTGGAGTGGATGCAGGAGGTTTACGGAGTTAAAATATATAAATTAGTTCACAATCCGTCAGGAAAACCATAATTAGAATTAAGAATTATGAATTAAGAATAAAAATATGACAAACCTCTCGATAGTAATACCGACATATAATGAATCAGCAAATATTAAAAGGGGAGTGTTAGATGAGGTGGCAAATTATTTAAATGGTATTAAGACTGATTATGAAGTGATTGTAGTGGATGATGGTTCATCGGATGATTCGGTAGTTTTAATTAAGAAATTTATTTCCCGCCACAAGGAATTTAGATTAATTCAAAACCCCCACGGCGGAAAGGCAAATACCGTAATGACGGGGATGTTGGCAGGGAAAGGAGAAATAATTCTGTTTACCGATATGGATCAGGCAACCCCGATTACTCAAATTGAAAAATTCCTGCCGGAATTTGAAAAGGGGGTTGATATTGTGATCGGTTCAAGAAGCGGCAGAAAGGGAGCGCCCCTGATCCGGAAATTATCAGCCTGGGGATTTGCCCTGCTCCGGGGATTAATCTTAGGATTACCTTTTAAAGATACCCAGTGCGGGTTTAAAGCATTCAGCAAAGCCTCGATTGATAAGATTGTGCCTAAAATAAAAAACGAATGGGGGGTGGTGCACTTTAAGGGTGGGGCGGTAAATGCCGGGTTTGATGTGGAACTTTTGTATCTGGCCAAAAAATATGGGTTTAAAATTGCCGAAGTCCCGGTGGAGTGGAATTATGTGGATACTGAGCGGGTACAGGTGGTTAAGGATGCCATGGCAGCGATTTATGATATGCTTCGGATCAGGTGGAACGATCTGGTAAGGAAATATTAATAATTTTAGAAATAGGTATTCTAGACAAAGTATATACGATCGTTGGTAGTTTGATGCAAAAGATATGGCAGTAGACATTTTTGGGCTGGGAGTTGATATAATCGTAAGATTACATCTTACTTCTTGTAACTTACAAAGTAAGTTATAATAGTAAGGTGAATTACTTAGTCAGATACCGCAAAGAGATATTAATTTTCGCCGGTCTAGTTGTGTTATATTTTCTTTTTCGGTTACCTAATTTAACCTCACAGCCGATTTTTGCGGATGAAGCTATTTATATCAGATGGGCGCAGGTGATGAGGGCTGAGCCGACACTCCGCTTTTTACCTCTATCCGACGGCAAAACACCTTTGTTTATGTGGGCTATGATCCCGTTTCTAAAATTTTTCCATGACCCACTCTTTGCTGGCAGATTACTGTCGGTAGCTTCCGGTTTTTTTACCCTGCTGGGGGTATTTTTCTTAGCCAAAAAAGTTTTTAATATCCGGACCGCCTTTTGGGCAAGTCTGCTCTACGCAGTTACTCCTTACAGCGTTTTTTTCGACAGGATGGCTTTGGTTGATTCCATGCTGGCCGCCTTTACGGTATGGGTTGTTTTTTTTGCCGTTTGGTTGCTAGGAAGTTTAAGGCTGGATCTTGCAATGATCTTAGGTTATTTACTTGGCGGAGCAATTTTAACAAAGACTCCAGGTTTGTTAAACCTTTTTTTTCTCCCACTGACAATAATCGGATTTAAAAGCAGAGGCGGGAGGCATACTCTAGTTAAACTGGTTATTTTATGGGGGGCGGCAATTATAATTGCCCTTATTATGTATAACTTCTTACGTTTGGGACCGAATTTTCATATGCTATCCTCAAGAAACACGGACTATGTTTTTTCTCCGATGGAACTTATAGGCCGGCCGCTGGATCCTTTTATTCCTCATTTTAATGATATTGCTGATTGGTTTCCGAAACTCTTAACCTGGCCGGTTTTGCTTTGCATTGCGATGGGCGCAATCTATATTCTTTACGGATTATGGCAACAATCATTCAGAGGAGTATCTTTATTGGGAGGAATAATTTTGTTTTGGGCACTTATACCGCTCCTTTTGAATATGGCGTTCCTTAGGACTTTTACTGCCCGTTATCTTTTATCCTCAATACCTTTGTTTTTAATTATTGCCGGATTCGGGGTCACGAAGCTTCTTCCGAGACTTGCATATATTAAAAGATTTCCGGTAGTTCTAATGTTGGTAGTGTTATTGCCCCTGCCCATATATTTTAATTATCTGTTAATTACTGCGCCTGAAAAAGCGCCTCTGCCGAGAGAGGAAAGAAAAGGATATTTTGAAGATTGGACAGCGGGTTATGGGTTTTCCGATATTGCCAAGTTCCTGATAGAAAAAAGAAAGACGGAAAAAGTTGTTTTAGGAACGGAAGGTTTTTTTGGGACACTGCCGGACGGGATTCAAATTTATCTGGATAAAGCGAATATCCAAATAGTCGGAAGCACTGCAACAATTTCAGCAGAAATTAGGAATGCTGCCGAGAAAAATTTAACTTTCTTTCTTGGAAATAAATTAAACATGGCAGATAAGATAAGAGGCATTGTGCTTATTAAAGAATATCCGAAATTAAAGCCTTTAGATAATTCTCCGCAAGACTCCAGCGTTTTGTATCAGGTATTACCTTAAAATTAAGCTTTATGAAGAAAACTTTTATTATTTCTGTAGTTTTAGTTTTGTTAACTTTGCCGACTCTTTTGCCGTATTTTAATATTAAATTTTTTTATACCCAGGATTATATTTTTATTGCCAGGTTGCAGCAGATGAGTACGGTGTTATTTTCCGGCCAGTTTCCGGTCAGGTGGGCGCCGGATTTAAGATATGGTGAGCCGATTTTTAATTTTTATGCTCCACTGCCTTATTATATAGGCGCATTAGTTCACTTTTTAGGTTTTGATTTTATCTGGACAGCTAAGATTTTGTTTATGCTCTCTGCGGTACTGTCTGCCGCCGCCATGTATATATTGGTCAATCATCTTTTTGGAAAAAAGGCCGGGTTACTGGCGGCTGTGCTTTATACATATGCCCCCTATAAGGCGGTGGATATGTATGTTAGGGGGTCGCTTTCTGAAACCTGGGCTTTTATTTTTTTTCCGTTAATTTTTTATACTTCGTTAATATTAGTTCAAAAAATAAATTTTAAACATATAGCTTTTCTTGCGCTTTCCTTGGCGGGTCTTTTTTTAACTCATAATGTGACGACTTTGATGTTCTTACCGTTTCTTCTTTCGTGGTGGGTTTATTTAATGCTGCGGGAAAAAAAATGGAAGATTTTTATTTTTTTCATAATATCTTCTGTTTTAGGGCTTGGACTGGCTGCATTTTTCCTGCTGCCGGCTATTTTTGAGAATAATTTAATTCAAACTAAATATTTAACAGTCGGCTATTTTAATTTCAGGGCCCACTTTGTCGCTTTCTGGCAATTTTTTTCTTTGTTGTGGGGATACGGATCTTCAGTCTGGGGATTGGAGGACGGTTTATCTTTTCAAGTGGGGCTGGTTAATATAGCGGTTTTAGCAGCAGGCTTTGTTCTGGCGGTTTTGAAAAGAAAAAACAGGCAACTTTTGGGACTGCTGGGATTATTGGGCGCAAGTTTTATCCTTTCAGTATTCCTGCAGCACAATAAATCCGCATTTGTGTGGGAAGCAGTCCCGGAGATGGCTTTTATTCAATTTCCCTGGCGGTTTTTAGGGATTTCGGTTTTTATTGTTTCTATAATAGGCGGAATTGTTAGTGTTTATCTAAAAAATAAATTATCCATTTTTTATTATATTTTAATCATTGCCGCTATGATTTCAACCCTCAGCTATTTCAGACCAAAAGAATATGCCGAGGATAACTTTTTCGATAAATTTTTACAGGTTGAAACTATGCGACAGGGAGTTGATTTAACTAAGGATTATTTACCAATTTGGGTGCAAACTACGGACGGAGACAGGTTTGATACCCTGCGCGCGGAATCGGGTGAAATCACAGTATTAAAGAAGGAGCAAAGATCAACACGGTTGAATTTTTCCGTAGAGGTTGCCACAAAAAGTTCAGTGGAGGCTCCGGTAACTTATTTCCCGGGCTGGGAAGTTAGAGCCAATCAGGTAGTAATTGCTCAAAGCCCGCCTTCAAAGATGGGTTTAATCAGGTTTGAGCTTCCGCAGGGCAGTTACAAGGTGAATATTGAACTTATGGATACTCCTGCGAGAACTTTGGGTAACGGCATTTCGCTTATTTCACTACTCATTATTCTGGCATTTTTGAAATTTAGGAAAAGGCACATAAATGTTTAAGATTATCTCTTTAAATGAGAAATTTTTTATCGGATTATTGCTGACAATGTCTTTATTGTGGCCGCTTTTTACTGCTCCGTATTTTACTCATCACGATGATGTACAAATAATCAGAATTTATGAGATGGATAAATGTTTCAAGGATCATCAAATCCCCTGCCGGTGGGTGCCTGATTTAGGTGGCTTATATGGTTATCCGATTTTTAATTATTACGCCCCTTTGCCGTATTATTTTGGCGAGCTTATATATTTGCTAACAGGCAGTTTGTTGATTTCCGCGAAAACGTTGTTTGCTGTGAGTTTCCTGGGGGCCTATATTTTTATGTTTTTTTTGGCCACAAAACTTTGGGGAAAAACGGGCGGCATGCTTTCCGGCGTATTTTATTCTTTTGCGCCGTATCATGCGTTAGATTTTTATGTCCGGGGGGCAATGGGGGAATTGTGGGCCCTGATGCTCTTTCCGGCAGTTTTGTGGGCGGTTTTAAAACTGGAGGAAAAATCCAATACTGCCAATTTATTGCTTTTTGGGGTCTTCGCCGCGTTACTCGTTACCGCGCATAACTTATCTGCCATGATTTTTTTACCGGTAATTTTGATTTGGATAGCAATACTTTTTTTAAAGAGAAAAAATAAGCAATTTCTCTGGCTTAGCTTAGTTTCAATTATTCTGGGGATTGCCTTATCTGCGTTCTATTTATTGCCGGCAGTATTTGAAAAAAACCTGGTACACCTGGAAACTATGACAGGAGGGTATTTTTCCTATACGGAACATTTTAAAGGATTTAGAAAATTATTGCTGGAGCGGTCGTGGCAATATGGTTCTTCCATCAGGGAAGTGCCGGGAGGGGAAAGAGACGGAATGCCGTATCAGATCGGTTGGGTGCATCTTTTGGGTTGGGTGTTGGCTTTGATTGCCGCCAAAGTTTTCTGGAAAAAAAACAGGTGGTTCAGTTTAGTAATCATTTTTTGTTCCTTATCAGCCGCTTTGGCCGCTTTTTTGATTAATCCCCGGTCAGAGTTTATCTGGAAGGCCATTGATCCGCTGAAATATTTGCAATTTCCCTGGCGGTTTTTGATTTTGGTAATATTTTTCGTATCTCTTATTTGCGGCAGTTTGTTCAGATTGGAATTTAAGCGCAAAAAACTATTGTGGAGTATATTAATTGCTATGGTTGTTATTTTAAACTTTTCTTATTTTAAGCCGAATAAGTTTATACAGACAAACGATCAAAAACTCCTAAGCGGAGCGGATTGGGATAAACAAATCAAGCGGTCAATTTTTGATTATCTGCCGATATATGCCAAAGAGCCGCCGGCTGAACTGGCAACCGAGAGATACGAGATTATAGTTGGTGACAGTCAGGTATATGATTATGCGGAAGGTTCAAATTGGCTTAACTTTAAAACTCACACCCGTTCTCATACCATCATCCGTTTGTCGCAATACTACTTTCCCAACTGGAAAATATACATCGACGGTAAAGAAACAAATGTGGAGTATAAGAATAATAGCTTAGGTCTCATGACGATTATTCTGGGAGAAGGAGACCATGTAATTTCCGGCAGGCTTTATGATACTCCGATTAGATCATTTGCCAACTTGGTGAGCCTAATAGGATTTATTATCAGTGCCGGGCTTTTCTTAGTTTCCTTTGGAAGGATCCGCAAGTGGATTACATATTACAGGAAAAGGATGAACTAGTTATGGCTGAGAGCGTTGAACAGATTGATCCGACAGAAACACTAACAACTGACACCATTAAAGCCCGGGCGGTAAAAGGAGCGGCAATTCTGACCGGCAGGATGATTTTAATCCAGCCAATAAATTTTTTTTCAATGGTACTGCTGACAGCTTTCCTGACTCCCATTGAATTCGGTATTTATTTTGTGGTGTCGGCAATTAAGAATTTTTTATCATATTTTTCCGATATCGGTTTTGCGCCGGCACTAATTCAAAAGAAAGAAAAATTAGAGAGTATTGAGCTAAAAACGATCTTTACGGCTCAACAAGCGTTAATTTTATTATTGCTGTTGATTGTTTTTTTAGCAACTCCTTTCATACAAAATATTTATCATCTAAATCAACAGGCAGTTTACTTGCTTTGGGCATTACTTTTTTCTTTGTTTATTTCGTCACTGAAAACTATCCCCTCGGTTATCTTAGAGAGAAAACTGGAATTTAATAAATGGGTAATTCCGCAGATTTGCGAAACAATAATTTTTAATTTGATTGTAGTTTTTCTGGCATGGCAGGGGTTTGGGTTGACCAGCTATACGGTAGCTGTAGTGGTATCAGGCTTGGTTGGTCTCGTTTTAATATATGTAGTTTCACCCTGGCTGCCGGGAATTGCTTTTTCCGTCAAGGCTTTTAAGTCGGTGCTTAAATACGGCATTCCTTATCAGATGAATACTCTTTTGGCCATGATTAAAGATGACGGTATGATTTTATTGCTGGGAGCAATTATCGGGCCTGCCGGAGTGGGATTTTTAGGCTGGGCGCAGAAGTGGGCTTATGCGCCGCTGCGGTTTTTCATGGATCAGGTAATCAAAGTGACATTTCCGGCATTCTCCAGACTGCAGGATAGCAGAAAGGATTTGTCTGATTTAGTCGGTAAATCAATTTTCTTTGTTTGTCTTTTCGTATTCCCCTCCTTAATAATGTTGGTTTTAGTGGCTCCTGCCTTGGTTGCTGTTATTCCAAAATATATTAAATGGAGTCCGGCTCTGTTTGCTTTATCTATTTTGGCCGTAACTTCCGGTTTGGCTGCGATTACCACACCGCTGACAAATACCCTAAACGCTATTGGTAAAATATCGGTAACTTTCAAACTAATGATTATGTGGACGATACTTACTTGGATTTTTGTTCCTTTGTCAGCTTTTCTATACGGCGTCAACGGCGCTGCCGTAGGCTTTACCGCAGTGGGACTTAGTTCCTTTATTGCTTTGTTTGCGGTATCAAAATATGTTGATATAAATTATCGGCAGGCTGTTGGCAAGCCTTTGCTGGCAAGCGCCATAATGGGGGTGTCTGTGTTTTTGGCAAAAAATTTTCTGCCAGTATCTTTTCAACAGGTCATATTAATGGCGGTTGTTGGATTGGTGTCATATTTTGTGATAATACTGTTACTTGAGCCGAAGCTTGTCACTTTGGCAAAAAATCAGTTCAGAAAAAAGCAATGAAAAAATTATTACTACTAGGATTTTTTTTGTTCTCTTTTGTTATAACCCCTTCTACTGTTGCAGCAGGTAATTCATTTGTTTCTGTGGTTAATCCAGTCAGGGGTAGTGAATTTTGGGAAATGAAAGATCAAAAGCCGGAGACTGCAGTATTGGGACAAATTGAAATCCTGGAAAGTTTCAATTTGCCTGCCACCTGGTTGATCAGATTTGATGCTTTAGATGATCAAAATATTATTCAAGGATTAAAGAAAAGATCTTCGGATGAGAAGGGATTATTTTTAGAAATTACCCCAACCTGGACTGATCAAGCGGAAGTTCCGTATCGTAAGTCAGCCAGCTGGCACAGCGCCGGTAGCGCTTTTTTAACCGGTTATGAGCGGCCTGAGCGGGAAAAATTAATCGAGGCGGCTTTTGAAAAATTCAAAACAATCTGGGGAAGTTATCCTCAATCTGTCGGAGCCTGGTGGATTGACAGCTATTCCCTGGAGTATATGCAGGAAAAATACGGCATTGTTTCCGCATTAATTGTTTCAGACCAATATTCTACAGATAATTATCAAATCTGGGGACAATATTTTTCTACACCGTATTATCCTTCCAAAAACAACGCTCTTCATCCGGCCCAGAATTTGGAGAATAAACTGGATGTGGTAATGACTCAGTGGGCCCCGAGAGATCCGGTCAACAGTTACGGCAACGGGGTGGCGGAGAGCACTTTCTCCGTGCAGGCAAATGATTATATTGATTATCATAAATTAGATACAAAATATTTTTCTTCTTTAATTGATATTTATACAAAACAGCAGTTTAACTCCTTTGCTCATGTTGTAGTTGGTTTAGAAAACTCTTATGAATGGAGCAAATATGCGGATGAATATGGAAAACAACTGAAGATACTGGCTGAAAAAGCTAAAAATGATCAATTCTCAGTTATCCCATTAAAGGATTTTGTCCTTTGGTATAAATTAAATTTTCCCAAACTTTCTCCTGCACAACTAATTATTGCCGATGACCCGCTGGGGAGTTTTAAAAAGACGGTTTGGTTTATGAATCCTTATTATAGAGTCGGCTGGTTTTATAATTTAGACGGCTCGGTTTTCCGGGATATCAGGCAATACATTGACGGGGAAGAGGAACTTTGTTTTAAAGCCAGATGCGACAGCGTTAATTTTGCAACCAGCGCCACAAGGGTTTTGGATGAGGTTAGTTTCGGACACAAGTGGATAATTGATCAAGGGCGGATCAGTAATTTCAAGGTAGAAAAGACAGGAGAAGAGTTTTTATTAAGTTATACCAATGAGGCGGGCAATTTAAGAAAAATAAAATTTCTCCCCCGGGATATCGGCGTTGACGGAAAAATTTCTTCCATTGACGGGGCAATTTTAAACGCAACCAAAAAGGATAATACACTGACTCAATCTCCTGCAAGCGAAAACGGAGTTTTAAAATGGTCGCCTCTTTCCTTATTGCTTAAATTAACGGAATTTACATTATTTTTAATATTTGCAGTGGTGATTCCGGGGTTTATCCTGACAAAAAATATCCTCAACAAGGAGTCACCAATCATTTTAAGACTGTTTGTGTCGGCAGTTGTCGGTTTGGCTGTGCTTACCTTAGTTTTTTATGTAAACAGTCTGTTTAAAATCAAATTCCTGGTTTTTTTCTATATTTTAATAAGTCTAATTTTCTTCATCCGTTATTATTCTTCGAGCGGAGCGAGAAGTTACCTTAAGAACTATCATCGTTTTTTAAATAGCAAAGTTATCGCAAACTATGCTTATGGTATGTTCTCGCTAATCACTCGAACGATAAAATATAAACTCAATTTAGTTCTGGTTTTAATTATCCTGTTAGGAACTATTTTCCAGATTATCCCTACCTTCAGAAGCGGACTAACTTATCAATACGGGATGGGTTTTTGGGGACCCAATACTCATGACGGTGTTTGGCATATGGCGCTGATAAATCAATTAATGAAATCCGTGCCGGCCGAGAATCCGGTTTTCTCCGGAACTATTTTAAAAAATTATCACTTCTTTTATGATCTTTTAATCGCGGCTACAAGTTATTTGTCATCAATTCCGGTTGTAGATTTGGTATTTAGATTCTATCCCGTCGTATTTTCTTTATTGCTTGGCACAGGCTCTTATTATTTGGTGATGAGGCTTTTTGAAAAGCAGATGGGGAATACAAGAGCAAAAGTTGCCGCAATCTTCAGCCTTTATCTGATTTATTTTGCCGGCAGTTTTGGTTGGATTGTTGAATTTTTGCGGGAGAGACATTTCGGAGGAGAGTCGGCATTTTGGGTAAATCAGGCTGTTTCTTTTAATTTAAACCCGCCTTTTGCGATCTCCCTTTTAATTATGATTGTCTTGTCTCACATATTGTTGTCATCAGATAAGAAAAAAGGAGGATTAATAACTGCAGTTTTAATAGGTACACTGATGAGTTTTAAATCCTATACGGGGATTTTAGTTTTGGCGGCCTTGGCAGTAGTGGCGGTTGTAAATTTATTAAAACGGAGAAATTACTCATATTGCTGGATTAGCTTGTTATCCATGATTTTAGCATTTTGGCTGTTGATTTCCAATTTTGAAATCGGGTCTTCACTGGTAATTTTTGCCCCGTTTTGGTTTATTCACTCAATGGTTGACTCCCCGGACCGGGTGGGGTGGGTTAGACTTTCTTTGGCCAGGACCAGTTCACAAACACTGGGAGCATGGCCGAAATTTTTCCTAGCTGAGACTGTAAGCTTATTTTTATTTATTGCCGGGAATTTGGGACTGAGGATATTAAGCTTCGGATTACTATTTAAAGCAAAAAAAGTATTTGATTCTGATATTTTTCTTTTTATATCCGTAATATCTGCAGCTTCCGTCCTGATGCCTATTTTATTTGTGCAATCGGGGAATCCCTGGAATACCATTCAGTTTTTCTATCCCGCCCTGTATTTAAGCGCTCTTTTTACAGGTATAGTGGTGTCGCATTTAATCTTTAAATTAAACAAAATATCGGCAATTATTTTTGTGATTCTGTTTTTAATATTTGCTCCTATTAATTCGGTGATTACAGCCAACGGATATTTGGGTAAGACTCCGCATGCGTTTGTTTCCCGCGATGAGTTAGCGGGGCTGAAATTTTTAGCCGGCCAATCGGCGGGAGTGGTGCTAACTTTTCCTTATGACGGGAAATTAAAACAAAAAATAGCCGAACCCTGGCCGATTTTGGCCTACGACAGTACTGCTTATGTTTCATCTCTCTCAGGAAAAAACTCTTATCTGGAAGATGAACCGCAGAATCAAATTCTGCTGACGGATTACAAAAAAAGAATTGTAGCCGCAAATGATTTTTTCCTGAAAGGAGTTTTTGAATCTGCGGAATTCCTTCAGGATAATTATATAAAATATATATATCTTCCGAAGATTTATGGTATGCGGCTGGATGAGAATACAAAACCTATCAAGAATATTTTTGAAAACGAGGAAGTAGTTATTTATAAAATAACAGGGGATGTTTATGAATATTAAGGTGGTCGGGAGGGTGTCTTCGTTGTGCACCTGGAAGGTGTCTGGCTAATTATGAAAAGTATTAGCCAAATCACAAAAAAGGTTTTATCGAACAGTATCTTGTTGAAGAAATTATTATAAGTGTCGAGTATTAGTTGAGACCTTGATGAGAGTGTATGGAATGTAGTCATAACAGGATGATCGCCGGCATTAGTGTAAACGCCTAAAACATCATCTTTTTCAGTTTCAGGAGCGTTTAAGACTAGGGTAAAGCGTTTATTCTTAGAATCTGTAATTTCCGGAAAGGAAAGTCGTAACATCTCCCCGTTCGGCATATTTGAATCGTTTAGTCTTAGCGATCTGATAATTTTCTGATCTGACAGCAGGTTAATATATACGGGTTTATTGTTTTCAATGCTGAGATTCCACATTTTAAGGACAATGGAGTTAAGTCTTGCCTTGGGCGAGATAAAGGAAAAAACAAAGTCCCGGTTTTTATAGAAAAATATTTTTTTATATTCGTCCGTTTGTTTCAAACCGGTTTCCTTCTTTAAGCCCAACAAAGTGACTGCCGGTATAAGAATGATAATAATAAGAAGAAAAATAGGAATATATTTCATGGTGTGATTTTTTTCCCCCTCAGCAACTTGATTACAATTATTAGTGAAACTACAGCAAAGAAGGATTGGGTCATTGTCCCGATGTAATTTTGATAAATATCCGGAACAATTTTAGTAAAAGACGGAATTTCCAAGTATAGCGTAGAAATTGGGGAAAGCAATCCTGTTGTTAGAAAACTGTCTCCGAAAAAAATGAAATATAAAAAATAGGAGAAAGCAAAAAGACTGATATACCGCAAATTAATCCTGTTTTCTCCGTAGGCTATTGTTAAAAACGGCATGATCCAAATAATCCACTGCGGGTGAAACCTAGCAGTCGAGAAAACCAGCGCCAGGGTTGCTGTAATAAATATGTATAATGGTATTTTTGATCTTAAAAAGCCGTATAACATAATAAGTAGCAGAAAAAGAACCATAAATACACTTACCTGATAATCTGCGACAGTGACTTTTAATTGAAATATTCTGGTTGACAGTCCGGAAAACAAGACATCGTTTTGAAATGCTTTTGAATTGACAAAAGGAAGAATAGTGATGCCGTAAATACCAAGTGATGTAAGCAAAAAGATCACCTTATTTTTAACGGTTTCTTTAGTTAGCAAGAAGAAAGGTAGAAAAAGTAAAGGATAAGTCTTAAAAGCAACGGCTATACCCAAAGATAACCCTGAGTAAAATATTTTCTTTTTATTCCAAAGGAAAAAACTTAAGATGGTAAAAAAAGTCGGGATAATATCGAATTGCCCGATTGCAGAAATAGCATATAAATTTATCGGATTAAAAAACCACAAAGCCAATGCTAAATTCCGCCTGCTTGATTTCAATAATAGTTTATAAATGATTAAACCGGTTAGCAGTTCAAATATCAGATAGATAAATTTTAAGCTAAATAGGTAACGGAATATCAATGGAGTATCATATCTAAAGTCACTGTAATCACGGGTCCACTTTTGAAAGTCATTTCCTAATATTGGACTAATCAAGTATTGATAAAAGCCCAGTGTAAAGTAAGTCAGAGGTGGATAGGAGAAATCTAAATTGTGCTCCTTGGTGTAGCTATCCTGTCTTAAGAATTCATATATATTTAATACTCCTTGGGTAGATAAATAGTTTACTCTTTGATGGTGATCTTTTAGATCGGGATGAAAAAAGAAAGGCATAACTATAAACCGGAGTAGTATCGCCCAGAAAATAATATATTTTATGCTCATAAATAAGTTTTAAGTCTGTTTCCTATTGGTTTGCGGTATTCAATTATTAGTATCAATCCGATGAGAATATTAGTTATAAGCATAGGATGTGAGATAACTAAGCCCGCTCCCCAACCGCTTGATTCAAGAAAACGGTAGTAGTTTGCAAGTTGAATAAATCCAATCATTGAAAATAATATCCATGAAGAAGTTTTTAGTTTCGCCATTGGTAAAAACATATAACTCCAACTTAAATACCATGGCTCGATTGCCCTGTTTAAAAGAAGTGTCAATATTGGTAAAGTAATTCCGACAATTCTTAGATAATTGATTTTTAAACTGTTATTTAAAAAAAGAATTGGAAGAGCAATTAAACTGACGAATTTAGTTAAAATTGAAAAAATGATTAGACTTAAACCACTGAAATATTTTTTCTTTGTGAAATAAAAAAATCCAATTATAAAAAATGCAATCATTACCATATCATTATGCGAATTAGATAGTAATTCAATTATTAGAAAAGGGTTTAGAAACCACATAGCCAATATTCTTCTGTCATAGTTTATCAATTTATATAACATTAATCCGGAAATAAAAAATAGAATGCCGTTTAGTAATTTCAAAGTTATAAAATATAAAATAATTTTATTAATAGTTAAGATAACCATAGGTAAAATAGAAAAAAGGAGATATCCTGGTCCATAATTATACGGGGCGCGGATATTATGAGCGATGAAGACGAAGAAATCCTTATCCGCCAGCTCAATAGGAGCTGTAATGTAAGGGTTTAAATGATAAAAGTAGGCAGTTTTCGCATAAAGATAGTAAGAAAAAATATCTTTGGATAGAAAAGGATAAGATAGAGAGTATATTAATATAACTAGAGCTAAAATAATAAAAACCGACTTTAAATTTAAGTTTTTATAGACGTGGGGTATGAAAAAAATAAGTTGACAGATAAACATAACGACGATAAATGCAAAATATAACTGAGCCATGAGAATTTTATTATTACCGGTAAACTCTATAAGATTAAAGAAGGAACCTATTGCCGGCCGGTTTGCAGATAAAAAAGTCACTAACCCGTGATCAATCCAGAAGTAAGAATAAATTAAAAAAAGAATAGAGATTATTACAGGTAAAATAAATAGATAAGTAGGATTTATACGTTTTAAGTAATTCATTACTCAGATATTATATAATAAATGAAATAAGATGATTATAACTACGCTTCTTTTGTCCTTTTTCCTAAACATTGTTAACCATGGGAACATATTTATTGCTGTTTTAAATATTCTCTTATTATTTCTTTCTATATATATCTTTCTTAAATTCGCCCGTCGTAATTTTGATTCCCCCCTTATGATTTTGGTTGGTGCTATTCCTGTATTTACGAAAGCAAATAATATTTTAATTACATGTTTCGCAATTGGACTCTGCCTTCTAATTTTATTTTATCTAACAACTAAATTTAAAAAAATATCGGTCTTGATACTCATTGCTTATATCTTATCTACCTGTTTGTATGCTAATGGGTTAATAAAACCTCCCTTTTCATTTCAGACGAATCTATTAATTGTTAACGATGACTGGACCAATTTTTATATTACTCAGATGAAAACGGAGTCCCAATATATGCCAAATATAGTGCGATCAATAATTTTTAACCAGTCAGCCCATTTTTATGTGATATTATCAAAAATAGCCGCCCTCTTTTCGTTAGAAAATCTTATCAGTGCGCTGTTGCTTGCAAATATTTACCCCTTTGTAAAAGGATTAACTTCAGATCTAAAAAATTGGAATAAATCAAAAACGTTACTGATTTTTTGTATTTTACTGATTTCGTTAAGCATGGTTGTTTCGAGATCAGAGCAGATAAATAATACTTTTATTCTTTTATCTCCATTTCTTGTTTATTTCATTCTCAGGGGTTTAAATTCCGTAAATAAAAAAATATATCTGGCTTTGTTTGTTATCAGTGTAGTTATTGCAACCAGTCCTTAAAGAAATATGTTTACTAAAAGAATATTGCTGATAATAATATCTATAGCTATTGTTGCCCGTTTTATTAAACTGGACTGGGCCCCTCCGCATCTTTCTAATGATGAGATAGGAGCAGCTTACGCTGCTTATTCAATTTCCAAAACGCTAAAGGATGGGACTAACCACTTTTTACCTTTATTGTGGCAGTCTCATGGCGGATACGGAACACCGCTGGCAGTCTATGTTCCCCTGTCCAGCATAATGATTTTTGGTAATAATGACTTTGCTGTCCGGCTTCCTTCAGCAATCTTGGGAAGCTTAACAATTATTTTTATCGGGTTTTTAGTTAGGGAGTTAACCAAAAACGTTAAACTTGCTCTTGCAGCGTCTTTTCTGCTCGCAATTTCTCCATGGCATTTTTCTGCTTCTAGGTGGGCACTTGAATCAAACTACGCCTTGTTCTTCATCGTTTTAGGACTGTATCTATTTTTTCTCGGTCTTAATAACAATAGACGCTGGGCCACAATAATAAGCTCTGTTTCTTTTGTCCTGTCAATATATTCATATTATACGGAATGGATGTTAACACCGCTGATTCTCCTTTTACTGATGGTTTTTTACCGCAAAACTATTCTAAAAAAGAAAATATACTATTTGGCAATTTTACTATTTGGGATTTTATTAATTCCTCTTTTTACCAATTTTATACGGAATTTAGATTCCAGCAGGGCGGTTAGCGAGTTTATAAGTAAGGATATAGTAGTTAGTCGGCTGTTGGCCGAACATTCAAGCCCGATTGAAAAAGGACAAATAATTTTAAGAGCAATAATGGATAAATACTCATCATATACAAGTTGGGATTATTTATTCTTTTATGGTGCAAAAATATTACCGAAAGAGAATCCATATCAGTTTGGGTTTTTTCTGACCCCTTTTATAGCCGCTTTCATTTTGGGTTTATATAAATTGAAAAACTATTATGAAGGGAATAGTAATTTTATTTACTTTTTATTAATAATCTCACCGATAGCCGCCTCCATAACCGAAGGGGAGATCAATAATTGGAGAAGTCTGCCGCTACTGCTTCCGGTTGCATTAATTACTGCTGCGGGAACTTTATATATCTGGGATTTGGCGAAAAGAAACTTTTGTATTAAAGGTTTGGGGCTAGTGCTTTTGTCAATATCATTTGTGTATTTTTTTCTGGTTTATTTCAGGCATTTTCCGCTTCAAAAAGCCGTTGGGTATCAGTATGGATATAAACAGATAGCATTATTTACAGGTCAACACTACAGTGAATTTGAAAAAATTATTATCGACCGGAGATTTGGTGACAAAAACTACTATTATATCGGTGTTCCCAGTTCGTATATTCCATTTTACACATATTTAGATCCAGTTAAGGTACAGAATGCAAGGTATTTACCTAATGGAATAGCTTTTGATAAATATGAATTCAGAGAAATAGATTGGGCAAGCGAAAAAGTTAAAAAAAATTATCTATATGTTGTTCCGTATGACTTCATTTTAAACCCAGAACATAATTTAGAAATAGTGCATGAGATTAAACTTCCGAATCGGCAACCGGCATTTAAACTATACGTTCTGGCGGACTGATTCATGCTTTCCCATTTTACTTAAACTTAGTAAATTGGTAACATTTAATCTATGGTTCCAAAGGTTTCAGTGGTAATAAACACTTTAAATGAAGAACAAAATATTGAGAAGGTTATAAAAAGCGTTAAGTGGGCAGATGAATTAATAGTTTGCGATATGTATTCAGGGGATAAAACCGCTGCAGTAGCAAAAAAACTTGGGGCAAAAGTTTTCTTTCACGCAAAAACAGGCTTTGTAGAACCGGCCAGGAATTTCGCAATTTCCAAAGCCTCAAATGAATGGATTTTAATCCTGGACGCAGACGAACGTGTGCCGGAAACTCTGGCAGAAAAATTAGTTGAAATTGCCGGGAAAATGAAACAGATAGATTATGTCAGGATACCGAGAAAAAATACTATTTTCAATCATTTCATGCAGGAATCCATGTGGTGGCCTGATTACAATATCAGATTTTTTAAGAAAGGCAAAGTTAAATGGCCGGGGAGGATTCACCGGCCGCCCGAGGCTTCCGGCCTTGGATTAGATCTTCCGGCTGATGAAAAATATGCCATTATTCACTACAATTACAGCACGGTTTCTCAATTCATACAAAGAATGGACAGGTATACAACAATACAGGCGGAGGAGCTCTGCAAAGAAGGAAAAGAGTTTAACTGGAAGGATCTTTTTGAAAAACCATTAAATGAATTTTTATCCAGATTTTTTGCCAATTCCGGATATAAGGATGGTTTGCACGGCTTGGCGTTAAGTTTTCTGCAGGCTTTTTCCTTTGTGGTAATGTATTTGAAACTGTGGGAAAAAAGAAATTTTACAGAAGAGAAAATAGATCTGGCGGAAATTGAGGAACAAAAAAATAATTCGGCCGGAGCAATTAACTATTGGATTAAAAAATCCCGCCATCGGGTTGGTTTTTTCACACGGATTTTTAAAAAAGGGAGGAATTAAAATGTTGAGTATTGTTGTGATCGTAAAAAATGAAGAAAGCAGAATCAAAGCTTGTCTAATATCTGTTAAATGGGCAGATGAAATTGTGATTGTAGATAACGGATCTAGTGATGAAACTTTAAAAATAGTAAAAGATTATACGGATAAAATAATTAAAACCAACCTGTCCGATTTTGCTTCACTCCGGAATCTGGGTATGAAAGAAGCAAACGGAGATTGGGTGCTTTTCGTTGACGCGGATGAGCGGGTAACGGCCAGTTTGAAAGAAGAGATAGAAGTAATGATTTCTTTTTCGGAATATTCCGCCTATGCAATCTCGCGCAGAAATATTATTTTCGGGACTGAGGTGAAATACGGTCCGTTCTGGCCCGACTGGGTGATAAGGCTTTTGAAGAAATCTGATTTTAAAGAATGGGCAGGTAACGTGCATGAGCATCCGAAATTTACGGGAAAATTAGGTTACAGTAAAAATTCTCTGCTTCATTTAACCCACCGCAATATTGATCAGATAGTTTTGAAAAGCCTAGAGTGGTCAAAAATAGATGCAAAGCTCCGCCTGGATGGCAATCACCCGAAAATGTCGGGCTGGCGGTTTTTGAGGATTTTTATAACGGAAGTTTTTAACCAGGGCTTCCTGCGGAAAGGATTTTTTAACGGCACCGTGGGAATAATGGATTGTCTTTTGCAGTCATTCAGTATGTATATGACATATGTCAGGCTTTGGGAGATGCAACAATTGAAACCTTTGGAGGAAATTTATGACGGCATTGACAAGGAGCTTATGAATAATAATTTTAAATTTTAGCTTTTCAATCCCGGTTTGAATTTGAATTTACAAACCGGGATTGTATGCTCTATTATGAAAATAGCTGTTTACTCCCCTTATCTGGATACTTTTGGCGGGGGAGAAAAATATATGATGACGATTGCGGAAACGTTTTCCCGCGATCATAATGTAGAGGTATTGCTGGACCGCCACTTATTAAATTTCGGGGGAGAATATTTAAAAAATGAATTATCAAAAAGATTTTCACTTAATCTTCAAAAGGTAAGTTTTATTGAGGCGCCGGTTGGTAGAGGAGCGGCTATTCTGGATAGGTCATTTTTTTTAAAAAAATATGATGCCTTTTTTTATTTAACGGACGGCAGTATTTTTTATCCGACAGCCGGGAAAAATATATTACACATCCAATCTCCCCTGGTAGGGCAACCGGCACAAAGCCTCTGGGGCAAATTAAAGTTAAAAGGTTGGGATTTAATTATTTATAACTCCGGGTTTACCAAAGAGCATTCGGTAAAAAATTGGCCTCTCAGATCAGAAATTATTTACCCCCCTGTTGATACGGATATAATCAAGCCTTTAGAAAAGAAAAAGTATATTTTGTCCGTGGGACGCTTTACTCCGGTCAAAAAGCAGGCGGATCTAATTGAGGCATTTAAAAGTTTATTGAATGAATATAGTGTTGACGGTTGGAGTTTGCACTTAGCAGGATCGGCCGGAAAAGGAGATATGGATTATTCAGATGAGTTGAGGGATTTGGCACAGGGTTTACCCGTAAAATTTTATCCAAATATGGATTATAAAGGCCTTGTTAAATTATACGGACAGTCCAGTATTTACTGGCATGCTGCGGGATTTGGAGAAATAGATCCTACTAAAATGGAACATTTCGGGATAAGTACCGTCGAAGCTATGGCAGGAGGATGTGTACCGGTTGTTATTGGTAAGGGAGGGCAGTTAGAAATCATAGAAGATCAAATATCAGGATATCTATGGAATACAATAGATGAGTGCAAGGAGCTAACTGCAGAAGTGATTAGTGATGAACGTTTAAGAAGTAGATTGTCAGAAAATGCTGTCAGCAGATCTAAAAAGTTTAATAAAGATAAATTTATAGAAAATATATTAAGGATTAGTCATTTGACTAAATAAGTTAAAGACTAATTGTAAAACAGGTATCATTGAAAAAATAAAAATAGATAAAGTTAGAATGACAAGTTTTTTGTGTAATGAACTAAAAGTTTGAAAAGATGAATGTAAATATTCTTTTATTATTTTAATAAGCCACCACATTATAGTAATCCAAAGTAATAAGTTACCAATAAAATAAATTAACATATATTTACTTTGAAATGCTGCACCATGCCAAAATCTTCCGTAAAGGATTTCCGGACCAAAAAAAGAATAAAAACCAAACAGTGCAACAGTTCCAAAGACAGAAAAAGGAATTATCATCTTTTCTCTTGTTAAGACAGCGAAGGGCAGGATCCAGATTAAGTATTGAGCCGATATCCCGAAGTAAATTCCGAGAAATAGCAGATAAACAGTTAAGCAGGTTTTAGATAGGTTCCTTGATCCGGCGGAAACAAACAGTAATAACGAAATGCCTAAAACAAAAACCAATTTACTGGCCCCGAGCATTTTCTCTGCTATAGGTAACCAAATATGGGCGTTTTGTTGATACCAAAGGCCTCTTAAAACTGCCGCAAAGGAAAAATCATATACACCTGAATAGTTGAAAACATTTGTAATAATTGCTTGTGGGCTTTGCCATATATATGGTGCAAGTGTAATAATCGCCGGAGTGGCGCTAATTAATAAAAAAATGATGCCCTGTTTCACTTCACCCTTTTTATATACCAGAAAAAAAGGTAATAACATTGCCGGATTAGGCTTGATGGCGATGGCCAATCCAATAAGCAGAGGCGCCAGTAGTTTCTGATTGCTTTTCGATTTAACAGAGAGAATATAAATTGACAACAGTACCAGTAGCGAGGTGATTGAATCAAGTTGACCATGAGCGGCAGAAATAATTATTGAAATCGGATTTAAGAAATAAATCAAACTCCATAAAGATGCCCTAATAGGTACAACATTAAGCTTGATCAGGAATTTATATAGAACTAAAGTAATAAGTATATCTGCAAGATTCGGGAGTATCTTGATTAAGATGTGAAAGGGAATCTCCAGAAAATTAGAGAGGAAAAGAATACTGGCCACAATGTAATAGCTAATTGGAGGATAAATAGCAAAATTAAATAACAAATAAGGGTTACTTCCTTTTAACATTGCTTCTGCGCTCAGATGCAGATTGCTGATATCTGCAACATCCAAACCGTTAGCAATGAAAAAGATTCTGATAAGAACAGACAAAAGCATGCCGAAAAATAAAATTATAATAGATTTACTCATTTCAAATAAGCCTTCTTGTTGTATCTATTGCCTGTTGTATCAGTAGTCTGTATGAGGAAATGTTATCGTATCTATCTTGTAAATTTTTCAGCACGTTGATATAACCGGAGAGAGTATCTTTATAGTCTAAGGCGGAACCCTTGTGGTTTATCATTAAATCACCTAAATAAGAATTATAGCGTCCGACAGCTTCTTCCAAAAATCCGGTTTTTTGGAAATTAATAATAAATACTAATTCCCTGAATCTTAGGTCCAAGAGAGTATATTTATATTTGACTTTACTATTTTTATTTACAAATAAGTTAAGTTTCGCTTTTTCAACTAATTGTTTCAAAGGATAAATTAGTAAGTTTGGGTTGATTGATTCATATTCGGTAAATCCAGTTTCCTTAAGTTCCTGCTCGGAAACTAATGTTTTTTTCAAAGCCGAAACAGTCTGAGTATAATTCAGGCATAGTACAAAGATAAGCAAATAAATTGTAAATTTGATTAACATTGATAGAGGTTGTTGATTAGATTATACTGAAATTATGAAGATAAATACTACTTTTAAACTCTTGCTTGTACTGATTGCCCTGGCGGTATTTTTACGGGTCTATAATTTTTCATTTCCGGCTTTTACAACCGATGAAGCAAGGATTGCCTTTAGGGGATATGAACTTTATCATAACGGCGTTGATGAATTAGGAAGAAAGCTTCCCTTTCTTTTTAATTCACCGGATGATTACGAGTTACCTTTAGTTTCTTATATAAGTGCTTTGGGAACGGGTTTTTTCGGTAAGTCAGAATTGGGAGCGCGGGTACCGTTTATTATTATTGGGCTTATTTTGATACTGCTTACTTATAAAGTAGCTACTCAATTGAGCAAAGAAAAATATTATAGTTTATTTAGTGCTTTAATTCTCATTCTTTCTCCTGTTTTATTTTTTCTTTCTAAAGCTCCCAACGAATATATTGTTGTAGCTACGCTGATTTTATTGCTTTTCTATCTTTTGAATAAAGACCGTTTAAATTTAATACCGATTACTTTTACTATTATTTTGCTTTTTTTAACCTCTAAGCTTTCCTGGTTTATTGTAGTGCCTTTTGTGTTATATACGATTTTTGTCTTTAGAAATAATTTAAATATACGAGATAAATTTAAACTTAGTCTGATTAGTTTCACTTTTACAATTTTAGCTTTCGTCTTATTCATACAAGTTCCTCAAGGAGCAAGGAGCCTGGCGGAAAATAACCTGTCGTTTTTCTCAGACATTTCTATAAAAAACGGGATTGATTGGATAAGAGGTCAGGGTTTGCAAAGCGGTTGGCCGCCTGCTGTAGAGAGAATCCTTATCGGTAAAGCGCTTTTTCTGCCGATAGGATTTTTGCATTGGTTATCCAATATACAACCAGCCGTTCTGTTTGGTCAATTCAGCAAGGACACAAGTTTGAGCTTTTCCGGCATGGGTGCCTTCCCCAAAGTTTTAATCGTTCCGGCTCTTCTCGGCATAGCGTTTCTAATTAAAAAAGGAAAACGCAGTTTACTGCTGTACCCAATGATCGTAGTCCTACCGGCTGCTTTTATTTATCCGCAGCTTAAATCCCAAGTGATTCTTTTTGCACTGCCGTTTATAGGCTATATTATTGCTTTTGGCTTATTTCAAGTAAACAAAATAATGAAAAGCTTAATAATTTTTTTAATGGTTTTAGAATTATCGGTTAACTTTCTTTTTTTGTCTTCAGAGGTAAATATCATGGCTAAATCCAGACCTTACTGGATAAAACCAATACTACTGGATGCATCTTCGGTGACCGGCGCCGGTGTGTTTATTTCTGATGATATTGTCCGGGATCCGGCTTCTTTTATTGAGTGGTTTACGCCGTTAAAACCTCAGATATCTGCTCCGGATCTTAAGTTTCCGTATAAGTATCGTCAAACAGATTTCGGAAAAGTTAAACTGCTTGGTTTAAGCGATAATTTAAGACTTTGTCAACCGGGAGAGGTATCAAGTTTTTTTGTGACTCAACGGGATTTGGAAAGAGTTAAAAAAATGGGTGCCAATACTTTTATCCGCACATATTCCGAAGATCAAGGTGCGGTCGTTGTTTACCGGATAGAGGGAGAGGTATGCATAAATTAAACACTAATCTGCTGATTTTTATAGCCATATTAATAATGGGGGCACTTTTGAGATTATGGGCATTGCAGCAATACCCGGTTCATCTTAGTCACGATGAAGTTTCACAAGCTTATGATGCAATTTCGATTGCGCAGACAGGCAGAGACATATATGGAAATTTTCTTCCGACTATTTTTCCTTCGGTAGGGGATTATAAATCCCCTTTTTATACCTATGCTACGGCTCTGGTTTATTTGCTTATAGGGAATCATGAGTGGATGATTAGAGTGGTCGGCGTAATATTCGGGATATTAATAATTCCGGCAGTATTTTGGTTTACCGTTAAGTTAACAAGGAAGTCCAAAATTGCTCTTTTTGCCGCTTTTTTTACTGCAATTTCTCCCTCGGAGATACACTTTTCCAGAAAAAGTTTTGAAAGCGGCGCAGGGATTTTTTTCGTTTTGATAGCTTTTGCATTCCTATTGTCATACCTGGAAAAACAAAAAAAATCAAAATTCTTGTATCTAGCAACACTTTTTTCAGCTTTTGGCGCCTATACCTATTTTTCCCATGCCATCATTATTCCGCTAATGCTTGTTGCTTTTATTTTAATTTTTAGAAAAGAATTCACCCCTGCTTTTAAAAAATATTTGCCGGTTGTATCTTTTTGGGCTTTGCTTATGATTCCCTTAATCATCATTATTGTTACTAATCCGGGAAGCAGGTACAGATCAGAATCGGTTTTTGTAACGCAGGATAGCCAATTAAACAAACAGCTGAATTTGATATCCAATGAAGGTTCTCTGGTATCACGGTTATTATCTTATAAAATCATAGGAGATTTCAGCTTTAACCGCTATCTGAAGCAATTTGATCCTATATATATATTTGGAAATGGTTTGGGATTAACTAATCAGGGAATGATAGATATTGGGCCTCTTTTAGTTTTTCAATTACCAGTAATTTTGATGGGCGTCCTTTATTTATTACGAAGGAAGGATTTCTCTGATGCAAATAAGTTATTGATTGTTTGGATTCTTTTAGGAGTTTTACCAAGTGGTTTAACCTTTGAAGCTAACAGTCCGCACAGAATGGTTATTGTGTTTACCCTGTTAAACATCTTAACCGGAGTCGGGGCCTATTGGTTTTGGCAGAAAATGAAAAGTTTTAAACTGTATAGAACAGCGATAATTTTAATACTAGCACTGACATTAGCTCTTAATGAAGTTTATTTTCTCCATATTTATTTTGTAAATAACCCTTTGGAGAAATCGGAATATATACAATATCCATTTAAGCAAATAGCGGAATTTGCCTGGTCGGAGCGTGAGCAGGTCGATTCAATTGTTGTCGATCCTTTATTTGGAGGTGATGCCCCGTTTGTCGCTACGGCAGTGCAGTATTATTTGGCCTACTTCGGAAACTATCCTCCTGCGGAATTTCAAAAACAATATAGAGTAGGCAGCAAAGAAAGGGAAACTGTTTTTGACAAATTTTCTATTAGAAAAATCACCTGGATTGAGGATCAAAACTTAAAGGACACTCTTTTCATCGGCAGTTGGTTGAGTTTGCCCATTCAGTCTATAGATAAAAGCAAGATAATAAAAATATTTTACTCCTACGATGGTAAACCGGCATTCTATGCTGTTAAAATGTAATTATGATAAGTAATAAAAAAGTTGTTATTGTTATGCCTGCCTATAATGCAGCTAGAACTGTGCAAAGTACATACAAGGAGATTCCTGTAAAATTCCGGGAAAATATTATCCTGGTGGATGACAATAGCAAGGATAATACTGTAGAGATAGCGCGAAAACTCGGCATTCGCGTTCTTGAACACTCCCGTAATTTAGGTTATGGCGGCAATCAAAAGACTTGTTATAGAGAGGCACTAAAAGAAAGCCCCGATATAGTTGTTATGCTTCATCCTGATTATCAATATGATGCGACTTTGATTGAAGAACTTATTAGACCAATAACTGAAGGGCGTTTCGATTTTATGTTTGGAAGCAGGATCCAAAATAGGCAATCAGCTCTTTCCGGCGGTATGCCAAAAGTAAAATATTATATTAATAGGATAGTGTGTATTTTGGAAAATATCTTACTGGGAGTAAATTTTACGGAACATTTTTCTGGTTTTAGGGCTTACTCACGAAAAGTTCTGGAAACTATTCCTTTCCAGAGTTTTTCTGATGATTTTGTATTTGATCAGGAAATGGAAGTTTCCGCCTTGAGTTTTGGTTTAAGAATTGGGGAGATACCTATTCCGACAAGATATCACGAAAAAGCATCATCAATACAATTTATTAAAGGCACCAAATTTATTTTGGAAACCTTTTGGATTATTATACGGTTGAAACTGCATGAAATGGGAATTCTTAAGAGTAAATCATTCTCTTCTTAATTTAATCGCTTTAATTGACATAAAAAGCCATATAGCTATTCCTAATAATGTAGTGATTTTGGAAATTTTAATAATTGTTGTATCTTCGAATTTAACAGATACGGAACTGAATCCGGGAGGCGACTGAAAATTGATTTTTCCCTGCTTGTCCGGCTCATAACTATACTTGTTATTATTGACATAAAGAGTTTGACCCGGAAAATAAAATTGTTTAACAGAAACACTTGTTGCCGTGGGTGCATTGATCGTAAAGGATAATTCATCGGTAGATTGCTTAATATTGGAAACCGCTAATTTATCTCCTTCGGCAATACTGACCGGTTGGCCAAGCAGTTTGCCGTCTGCAGTGATTGGGAGATATTCATTAAAACTATTTGTTGTAATCTCAGATTCTACGTAAGAGTGAACTGGGATATCAGTATAAAGATTAACCTTGATATGGTTTCTATTTGTATAAAGTGCAGCAATGGTGATTAAGGCAAAAATTACATACTGTATCTTTTTGCCGAAACTAATCAAAAGAATACCGGAAAAGGCCGAACCGATGAAGGTTAAACTAAGAAGTTCCCTAAAAGGGTAATCAAGGGCAATGATTTTTTCTATTATTTGCCAAATTGGCAGGGAAAAATCCAACATTAAAAAAATGCTTATAAAAAAGCCTGCCATGGCAAATAAAGTTAATTTTGCAAATTGTTTTTGTAATTTACGGGTGAGTAATAAAATTACAACACCTAAGAAAGACAGCCATTGGGCTATCCCGAGTTGAACAGACATTTCTCCGTTTTTGGCATTGTCAACAATCGGGCCGTATCCCCATTTTGAATAAATTATCTGACTTAAATTAACGAAATTTCTTTTATAAAGTTCGCTAAACCCGGCTTCTGAATGAATTTTTGTAAATTGGTTGTAATAACCGGCAGGGATCAGATAAAAAGCGGAAAGGGAAAGTCCAAGAACTAGGCCAAATAACATATTCCGCAAGAACAATATTTTATATTTGGTTTCGGTAAAACCCCAGATAGTAAAGATTAATATAATAGGAGACAGAAATAATACATGCTCAAGATGGGAAAGAATTATACCTGTAAGACCTGAAGCAAAAACCGGTACGCCGGAATTTTTAGCATCTTTTACTAAAAGAATACCGAGTAGCAGTAGAGGTAAAAAAGTAAAAACAAAAACAATCCCCATAGATGCCCCAACAAAGATCGTTAAGAAATGATAAGGGGCCCAAAGATACATAATTGCGGATAATAGTGCAGGGAATTTACTACGCAGGAGGTTATTCATGAATAAATACATGAATAATCCGGATAGAAGAAAGCTCAAGAAAAACAACACTTTTAAAGTAGTTGGGATATCTAAACCAATCCCTAGAAAAGGTAAACCTAAAATCCATGGCATATGATATGAAAAGAAAAAAAGTGGGTAACCAAAACCACCGGCAAGCGTTGAAACCCAGTAAGGAGGGAATACACCATCACTAAAAGCCTCTGAGTAATAATATAATCTGGCTACTTGATGCCAAATATCATGGGCTGTAAAAAGACCGGGATGGAAAAGAGCCTTCATTCCGGCAATAGAAAAAAGTATAATAATAAGTGGAAAGACCGCTCTCCGATAGTTTTGATGATGAAACATAAAATATATATAGTCCTTTCGCTGATAGTAATATTAGCATTCTTTTTGAGGTTCTACAAAGTTACTGAAATTCCGCCTGCCTTAAATTGGGATGAAGTTTCGATCGGCTATAATGCTTATTCAATCTTAAAAACAGGAAAGGACGAGTGGAATCAAGCCTTCCCTATTCACTTTAAAGCTTACGGAGAGTATAAGTTACCGGTACAAATTTATGCCAGCATCCCGGGAATATATTTTTTCGGTTTGAATGAGCTGGGAGTCAGGATTACACCGGTTGTTTACGGGACACTGACTGTTTTAGTAATGTTTTTTTTGGGGCGGGCTCTTTTTGCAAGCTCTCTGGCCGGTTTAGTTTCGGCATTCTTGCTGGGAGTTTCTCCCTGGCATATTCAACTGACCAGAGCTTCTTTTGAGTCGTCGCTGGCCGTGTTTTTTATTACAGCGGGAATCTGGTTTTTGATTAAGGGATTTACAAATCATAAATGGTTTGTATTTTCAATGATTCCGTTTGCCGTATCAGTATTTACCTATAATTCCGCCAGAATTTTCACCCCCTTGTTTTTAATGGTAATTTTGTTTTTATACCGGAAAAGTTTGATTAAATTCAGAAAAGTAGCCATTATTTCCATTGTTGTTTTTACGATTCTTCTACTGCCGCTTGTCCCGTATTTGTTTAGCGGAGAGCGTAGCGCCCGGTATAAATTGGTCAGCATTACAGATGACCCGGGGCTAGTTCTCAGGATTAATGAGAACAGGGGCCGCTCGGGATTGCCTCAGCCTTTTGCAAGACTAGTGCACAATAAAGTAACTTACGTAGCATTTTATTTCACCGGAAATTACCTGGCACACTTTACTCCGCAGTTTCTATTTGTATCCGGGGCTCCGCACAAACAACACCATGTCCAAAATATGGGAGAGCTTTATTTTTTCCAGGCGCCGTTTCTGCTTCTGGGCCTTTTTGCCCTTTTCCGGACGAAGAGCCGGTTTAAAGGACTACTGATTACCTGGGTACTGCTGGCCTTTATTCCCGTATCAGTGACTAATGACAGTATCCCGCATGCTCTCCGGACCCTGATTGCCGCGCCGTTTTATCAGTTGGTTTGCGCCTTGGGTTTTATGTTTAGTTTAAGTTGGTTTAAAAAACGGAGAAAGTCTTTACAGATATTATCAACGGCAATTTTAATACTTTCAATACTGGTAAGCTTGGCCTGGTATTTTTACAACTATTACATAATTTATCCTAAAACATATTCCAAGGACTGGCAATACGGTTACAAAAAAGTAGTAGATTATATTGGTAACCACAAGAGCGAATATGACGAGATTGTTTTTAGCAGAACTTATGGAGAGCCGCATATGTTTACTCTTTTCTATCTTAACTTTGATCCGGCTAAGTATCAAATTGATCCGAATTTAGTGAGAATTGAAACGAATAATTGGGTTTGGGTTCTGAGGTTTGATAAATATTATTTTCCTGACTTAGGTGATCAAGGCACGAAATATGAAGATATCATAACTCAAAACAAAGGTAAAAGATTACTTTTTGTGGGTAAACCGGGAGATTTTCCGGAAAATATTAACCGTTTGAAGATAGTAAATTTTCTGGATGGTACGAAAGTTTTTGAAATAATAGAAAAAAGATGAAAACTAAGCTGGTTTTGATTCTGATTTTGCTCCTGGCATCTTTCCTGAGACTTTATCAAATTGATCAAATTCCTCCGGCCTTGAGTTGGGATGAGGCTTCCATCGGTTATGATGCCTACAGTATCTTAAAAACAGGCAAAGATCAGTGGGGTGAGGTTTTCCCGCTGGCGTTTAAATCCTTTGGCGAATATAAGTATCCTTTACACATATATGCCGCCGCCGTATCAGTATATTTTTTTGGCTTGAATGAATTTGCGGTAAGATTTCCTTCCGCATTGCTGGGGATTATTAATATTTTTGTGTTTTTCCTTGTGGTATGGAAACTATTTAAGAATAAATTTATTGCTTTAACTTCCGCATTTCTATTAACTATTTCTCCCTGGCATATTCAATTTTCCAGAGTGATTTGGGAAACCAATTTTGCCTTATTTTTTTTCCTGTTGGGATTATATGCTTTCTTAGAAAGTAGATATGGTCACAGAAAGTATTTTCTGATCATCTCTTTTATTTTGTTTGGCATAGCTACATTTACTTATAACGGCGCAAAAGTTTTCATAGTGCTTTTTGCCCCCTTACTTTTATTTAGTCAAAAAGATTATTTGCTTAAACAGAAAAAGCATCTATTTATATCACTGATAATTTTTATTTTATTTATAATCGTAAATTTGCTCGATCCACGCTTGTCTGGAATAAATAGGTTTAAGCAGTTAGAGTTCGAACAGGCAGAGGTAGTGAAAACCATTAGTTACAAAACTAGTAAGGTATATTCTTTGGGAAAAGTTGAGCTAATTGCAAGACAATATTTGCTGTATTTTTCTCCTAAATTTCTTTTTATATCCGGAGATGCCAACTTGCGGCACTCGACACAGGCAGTTGGTGAAGTCTATTGGGTAGAATTACTACTAGTTCCCCTAGGAGTATTATTTTTGATCAAGAAGGAATCAAGATCAGTGATCCTGGTATTAGGGTGGCTGCTAGTTGCTCCTATTCCCGGATCATTTACCAGAGAGGCGCCACACGCATCTCGTGCAATGTTTTTCTTGGGAGTTTGGCAGATTTTGGCTGCTGCGGGAATGTATTATTTATATGCGGCCTTTAAAGACAAAAAAAGATATTTTGTTGTTTTTCCGTTTATCCTTATTTTTACTTTTTTCATAAAATATTTTATGTATTATCTAGATGAATATCCCAAAACATCTTCTAAGGATTGGAAATATGGTTACAAACAAGCTGTTGAATATCTGAAAAAAAACTACAACTATTACGATCTAATTGTTTTAACACGCACTTATGGGGAACCGCAGATTTTTACGTTGTTTTATTTAAAATTTGATCCGCGGAAATATCAGAATGACCCCTCTATAATCCGAGAGAAGAAAGGTGATTGGGTACAAGTATCGAAATTTGATAAATTCTATTTTCCCGATTTAGGAGAGACTGAAACACAATATGAGGATATAGTAAAACAAAATCCGGGTAAAAGAATATTATTCATTGGAAAACCAGGTGATTTTCCGGTTGATCGGCCCAAATTAGGCACGATCTATTTTTTAAATGGTGAAACCGCATTTAAAGTGGTAGACAATAAGTAAAGAAATGACATTTATCTTACGTTACAAAATTCCGATACTGTTGCTTTTGCTAAGCGGCTTCATTGTCTGGCCTTTGTTGGTACCAGGTTTTTTTAGGGTACAAGATTATCTGCAGGTAATGCGTATTTATGAGATGAGGCGCTGTATTGAAGACTTACAGATTCCCTGCCGTTGGGTGGCGGATATGGGATCCGGTTACGGCTTCCCTCTATTTAACTACTACGGCGTATTTCCTTATTATATTGCGGCTATTTCCAGTTATTTTCTTGGATTTATTGGCGCCGCTAAATTAATATTTTTTTTGCCGTTGGTTTTAGGAGGAGTATTTATGTATTTTCTAGCCAAAGAAGTATTCGGCAAAGAGGCGGCATTTGTTTCTGCAGTTTTATATGCATTTGCCCCGTACAGAGCCTTGGATATCTACGTTAGAGGTTCAATTACAGAAGTTTTTGCTATGGCCTTAATGCCCTTGGTTTTCTACTTCTTCCTAATACTGATTAAGTCTGCCAGTTTAGTTAATTTCTTGGCTGCAACTTTTACTTTGGCTATTTTCTTACTGAACCATAATTTAATGACCATGTTATTTTTACCTTTGTTGATTGTTTGGGTGATTTATTGGCTATTCATTCAGAGAAAAACCAGCAGGTTTGGAAAGAATTTAGCAGTTGTTTTTTTAAGTCTTGTTTTAGGATTTCTCCTTGCATCATTTTTTATCCTACCTGCATATTTTGAACAGAATCTGATACAGGCAGAAAATTTGAAAGAAAGTGAATTTATTCCTAATTTCCGCGCTCATTTTGTGACCGTAAATCAGCTTTTTTTCAGCCGTTTTTGGGGATATGGAGCTTCTATCTGGGGAGATCAAGACGGGTTATCATTTCAGGTTGGATGGCCGCACTGGCAGTTGGCACTTATAGCTGGCTGTTTATTGCTAATTCAGGGGTTTAAAGACAGATTTTCACTAAGAGAAAAAAACTACTTACTTTATTTTATATTCTTTGCCGTTTCCGTAGCTTCTTTACTTATGACTCATAATAAAACAGCTTTTGTGTGGGAATTAATTGGTAAGTTGCAATTTGTTCAGTTTCCGTGGCGATTTTTATCTGTAGCGATATTTTTCGTCAGTTTCCTGGGAGGAGTAATCGTTTTGTTTATTAAGAGCCGGTACAGGGTATATTTTATTGTAATTATTACGTTTTTAACAGTTTTTTTAAATTTTAGATATTTTCAACCGGAGTATTATAAAAACAATCAGTCAGATAAAGATTTATTAACAGGTTCGGAATGGGAATTTTATCAACAGGGGTCCCTGACAGATTATTTACCTAAAGCTGCTCGGAAACCTACTAAGATTGCGCCTGGTATGCCAATTGTAAAGGGAGATGCCAAAGTGGAAAATTTTACGAAATCATCAAATAAATTTAAATTTAGGGTTGAAGTCAAAAACCGGGCAATTATAGACATACCTGTTTTCGATTTTCCTATTTGGAAAATTTTAGCCAATGGAAAAGCTATTGAACATTCCGACAAAGGGGAATTCGGTTCAATCCGGATTGAACTAAGTCCGGGCTCATACATTGTAAATGGGTATTTTGAAAATACATGGCTAAGGACAGCAGCCAATTCACTATCTTTGATTGCGGCAGGTGTTATCCTATTAATTATCCTGAGAAGAAAGCATAATTTCGTTTGATTTAAGGAGTTTCTGCAGGAAATGTAGGTGTTGGGGAGGGACTTGTGACCGGCTCAGCGGTGGGACTGGGGCTGGGAATTGCAGTCGGGGTTACTGTAGAGGTAGGGACGGGAATTGTTTTGGTTGGTAAAACTTCCATGTCTTCCGTATTCATGACTTTTAGGCTTTTGGTGAGTTGATTATAGTTGCCGGAGGCTAGAATTCTTTTGCCCACCAGTGTTGCCAAATTTGTATTTGCGGGAATTTCCAAAGCAATTGCTTCCCCTGATGAAATCACCAGATAGAATTTATTTTCCGATTTATGCAAAGAGCCGGCAAAAGCTGTTTCTATCCAGGGGTTGGGAGTGGGAGAAGGTGCCGGAATCGGGGTTTTCGTGGGAAAAACATCAAAAGGCAAGAATATTGCCAGGTATTTGCTGACCCCGAAACTTGTGCCAGCCAGCAGCAGGGCCACAATTATAATGGTTAAAGGCTTAATTCTAAGATGCAGAATAATTCCTTCATTAGCCCAGACTTTTTTAAACCAGAGCTTAAAATAAGTGACCGGGTTGGTGATTTGAAAAAAAAATAGGGGAGGATCATTGGGTTTGTATAAATTCGGCCGTTTCGGGGTGGTTTTTTCAGTTTCGGGCATAACAATATCATATCAGCTGTCAATTGATAGTCAAGGTGATATAATCTAACAATGAAGAAGATCGTTTATATAGGGATTGTTGTTTTACTGGTTGCAGGTATAATATATACACTGACCAAAGGTAAAAAAGAAGAAAACGTGAGCACCCAGGATTCCAATATTCCAATTACACAAGCAAGTCCCTCCGCCACTTCGTCCGCAGAGCTTAAAATTGAAGATATCAAAGAAGGTACAGGCTCTGCTGTTAAATCCGGGGATATTATTACAATCCACTACAGCGGGACACTACTTAATGGCACTAAGTTTGATTCCTCATATGACAGAGGCCAGCCGTTTCAGACACAAATCGGAGTTGGTCAGGTGATCAAAGGCTGGGACCAGGGACTTATCGGCATGAAAGTGGGAGGAAAAAGGAAATTGACTATACCCCCGGATCTGGCTTACGGTGAAAGGGGAGCAGGAGCGGTGATTCCGCCTAACGCCACCCTCATTTTTGACCTGGAACTTCTCGATATCAAGTAACCTTGGATCTTTTTGACAAAAAACTAACGAACGTCAGATATTTGTCAAATAAATTACATTGTACCTGCTATAGGATTAGAGTATAATCCGCTTTGTGGAATTAAGAAATGATTTGTCTCCCGGTGAGGTTTGGAATTATATCAGAGGGCATAGCGATAGTCAGCAGGTGGATATTAACCGGCATCACTGGGGTAGTGCATTATTCACAGCAGGCGCATCATCATGTTTTGTTCCGGTAGTGTTTGACGGAGCAGGTTTATTGGGACTGGGTCATTATTATTCATCATTAGCAATTCCGGGAGTACAAATAATGAATTATCAGATGGAGCCTTTGCAAGATTACTCATCATTCGTTTGTGAGACGGGCGAGGCGGCAAAACAGGGTAGAAAGTTAGAAATGTATTTGTTCGGCGGCACGGTTGGTCATAAAGATTATTTGGAAGAAGTTAGGGAGGCGATTTTAAGCAAGTTTACAGATTTAGGAGTACAATGCCGGAGTGTCTTGCCGCCTGAACTGCAAACCATCCTGGAGCTGATAGTTGCCGACGTTCGGAACAGAACAATCAGTTATAGTTATAAACTATACAAATAAAATAAATCTCTAAAGTTAGCAAGATTTTAAAGCTCTGTTGACAAAGAATTGCCGAATGTCAGATTTTTGTCAAATGAATTGCTAGTGAAAATAATCGTGCTATGACATGCTATGATTAAATAAAGTATGTCTTTATCTAAACTGGTTTCCACTAGGTTTTTACTAACTTTAATCTGCATCCTCTTTCTTTTTACGCGGTTGTATAAAATATCTGAAATTCCCGCCTCTGTTTACTGGGATGAAGCTTCTATCGGCTATAATGCCTATTCTATTTCCCAAACTCTAAAAGACGAATGGGGAGAGTTTTTACCGATACATTTCCGGGCTTTCGGTGAGTTTAAACTTCCGGTTTACATTTATGCGGTTGTTCCATTCGTGAAGCTGTTCGGCCTGAGCGCTTTTTCCGTTCGGTTGCCGTCAGTGTTATTTTCCCTAGGAGTGGTGATTTTAACTTATGTTCTGGCCAGGAAACTATACGGGAGTAAAACCATAGGATTCTTCAGCAGCTTTTTTGTGTCAATTTCGCCCTGGTTTTTTATTTTCTCCCGGACCGGATATGAAGCAACAGCAGGATTATTTTTTTACTTACTGGCCGTATATTTTTTCCTGCAATACCAAAAAAGCAGTTGGTATATCCTATTTTCCGTAATTGGTTTTATCTTAAGCGCATACAGCTATAATAGCTTTAGGGTAATTGCGCCGCTCTCCATATTAGTACTGGTTATTAATTGGATCTCCGCTGGAGTTTACCCCATGCTACGACACGGGGTCGGGATGACAAAAAAAAGAAGAATTATTTGGCCTTTGCTTCTTTCCGCGGTTATTCTGGTTTTGAGCATAATTCCGATTTACAGGCTGTATAAGTTTGATAGCGGTGGAGTCAGACTGCAGGCAGTCGGAGCCACGGGCACGGCTGTTATAAAAAACTATTTTTCCCACTTCAGCCCGGATTTTTTAATTCTTAAGGGAGATAAGAATTTGCGCAGTCAACAATCAGGGTTTGGCCAGCTTTATCTTCCGGAGTTAATACTGGCTGTCCTGGGGTTACTATACATAATATGTAGGAAACCAACAACTGCGTGCCTACTCCCTTTGCTTTTACTACTGCTGGGTCCGGTGCCTGCCGCCGTTACCAAAGAATCCCCCCATGCCCTGCGGTCTATCTCAATGGTCCCTTTTATTGCTATCATTGTCGCCCAAGGCGCTGTTCATCTCGGACAATTATTCAAAAACAGAAAATACCTGATCAATTTTACTATTGTAATAATTTTTTTAATCTTTTTTGTAAATTATTTTCAAAACTTTTTGAATTTATTTCCTGTGGAATCGGCTAAAGATTGGCAATATGAATATAAGGTGATAAATAAAGATTACGGAGATAAATTTGATAAGTACAGCCGGATATTTATTTCCGATCGGTATGCCCAACCTTATATATTTACTCTTTTTTATTTAAAATATGATCCGGATAAATTTAGGAAAGAAGCGGTAAGAAACAGTATTGACCAATGGGGTTTTTCTACTGTTAAAGAATTTGGAAAATTTGAATTTGGAAAGTTTCCGGAAATAGTTTCTTTTAACTAATGAAAAAAATACATATATTTTTGATAGCTATTGTTATATTGGCAGCTTTTCTGCGCCTTTATAAGCTGGACAGCGTTCCACCCTCTCTTAACTGGGATGAAGCTGCGTTTGGATATAATGCTTATACAATAGCAAATTGGGGGAAAGATGAATGGGGAAATTCCTTTCCCTTAGTTTTTACTTCATTCAAAGATGATAAGCATCCGGTTATTGTATACATTACTGCAATTTTTGTTAGAATATTTGGTTTATTTGATTACTCTGCCAGATTTCCAACTGCTTTTTTTGGAGTATTGAATGTATGGCTTATATATTTATTGGCCAAGCAATTATTTAAACAAAATTCTGTTGCTATTTTTGCCGCTCTTTTTTTGGCGGTATCCCCGATGAATATTCATTTTTCAAGAGGTTTATGGGAAAGCAATTTTGCTCTTTTCTTTTTTATGCTTGGTTTATATTTATTCCTTAAGGCACTGGAAAATAAACCTAAATTATTTCCCGTTTCGATCATAAGTTTTGGAGTGAGTTTTTTTTCTGTTCATGCGTCTAAAATTGTTGTTCCCCCAACAGTATTATTGTTATTGGTTTTTAACATAAAGAATATTTTTAATAATAAAAAATATTTCGCGGTTACATTGTTAAGTATTCTACTGCTCATTATTTTGACCATATCAAATCCGGGAATTTTAGGATTAAGCAGAATAGGACAAACAAAATTTTCTGATGAAAAAATTATGAGCACAGAGTTATACAAAAAGACCCAAATCTACCAAGCAGGTTTACTGGAATTAGCCTTCGATCAATACAAACTACACTTTACCCCGGATTATCTTTTCATAAAAGGAGACCGGAATCCACGGAACTCTCTCAAGGAACATGGGGAATTTTATCTATTTGATGCGCCCTTATTAATAATCGGCTTGATATATCTTCTTCGGTTTAGATCAAAAATAACTTTGATAATTTTATGTTGGTTTTTCCTGGCTCCAATCCCGTCAAGCCTGGTGGGAGGGGCTCCAAGTTCAAACAGAGCACTTTTTATGATGGGAAGCTTACCTCTCGTAGCTGCTTTGGGAGCAGGAAGCATCTTAAGTTGGTTTAGAGGAAAGACAAAATTGACTGTTTTAGTTATAATGGTAGCCTTATTAAGCGTACAGGCTTTTAGTTTTCTTAAATTTTATTTTAATGTTTACCCCAAAATGGACCCGCATGACTGGCAGTACGGAATGAAGGAAGTGGTTGAATTTGTCAAACTGCATCCGGAATATATACAAGTTAATGTAACGGATATCCGTTCGCAACCATATATCTTTTTCTTGTTTTATTTAAAGACTCCTTTACCGGAATATCTAAATACAGTTATTACTAATAGGTCAGAAACTAAAAGTTTTAGCGCTGTTTCCAATTTCGACAAATATTATTTCGGTGGCTGGGATCCGATTGAAAGTATGCCTACTCCTGGAGTATTATATGTTTTAACTCCGAATCAATATGACGGGCTAAGACACAAGCTTGAATTTGATGTTAAAAAATTAATCCGTTATCCGGACGGAGGAGATGCATTTTTTATTGTCAGCGCAAAGTGATGCAAAAGATATCAGTGGTGTTGGCGGTTTACAATGAAGAGGATAACTTAAAAAACTGTCTTGAATCAGTGAAGGATTTGGCGTGGGAAATTATCATTGTGGACGGCGGCTCTATTGATAAAACTTTAAATATTGCCCGACAGTTCGGTGCCAAAATTATCCAAACAAATAATCCTGCCGTTTTTCATATCAATAAAAATAAGGCCATAGATGCGGCAAGCGGTGATTGGATCCTGCAGTTGGATGCGGACGAAGTAGTAACTGCAGAACTTTCGGAAGAAATTATAAAAAGCGTAAATTCCAGTAAAGATATAAACGGATATTGGATTCCCCGGAAAAATTTTTTTCTGGGCATGTTTCTGACAAAAGGTGGCCAATACCCTGATTATACTTTGCGGTTATATAAAAAAGGCATGGGTAGATTACCGGCGAAAGATGTTCACGAACAAGCAAGTGTAGATGGGGAAGTGCGGTATCTTAAGAGTGATCTTGTTCATTTTAGGGATAAAGATTTTTCTACTTATATGGAGGGATTTAATACGTATACTGATCTATTGGCCACCCAGACCAGTCAATCTGGTACAGGGGTTAATTTAATTTCATTTATTGAATACATTTTCATTAAGCCGGCATTTTGGTTTGTAAAAACGTTTTTCAGGCACAAAGGTTATGTAGATGGTTTTCCCGGATTTATTTTTGCGCTGTTTTCGGCCTTGCGCTTCCCCGTGGCTTACCTTAAGTTTATGATCAAAAGCATATGAAAATTGCAATTAACACCCTGCCGCTAAAAACCGCCCACAAAGGGCGAGGCATAGGATACTATACCGGCCATTTGCTAGAAGCATTAAAAGAAGAAGGTGTGAAAGTCGTTGAATTCACAAACCTATCGGAGGTTAGGGATGTTGACGTAGTGCATTACCCTTGGTTTGATCTTTTTCGCCACACCCTGCCCGTCAGAAAAAAATTTCCCACAGTTGTAACCATTCATGATGTTATGCCCCTTGTATTCCACGATCATTATCCTGCAGGGATTAGAGGAAGGATAAATTTGTTTCTGCAAAAAATGGCTTTGGTAAACTGCCGGTATGTTATCACTGATTCAGAGGTTTCCAAAAAAGATATTACAAAGTTTCTTAAAATTAAAAATGAAAAAATTTCAGTAATCCCCTTGGCAGCAGATCCGGAATTTACAATAATCAAAAAGGATACGGATTTAATGAGGGTAAAAAGGCAGTACCGCTTGTCGGATCGTTTTCTGCTTTATGTCGGGGATGCTAATTGGGTGAAGAATTTGCCTTTTTTAATAGAAGGATTTAGAGAGCTTTTAAAAACGCCGGATTTTGCGGATATTAAGCTGGTATTAGTGGGTGGGGTATTTTTAAAAGACGTGGAAAATATTGACCACCCGGAACTTAGGAGTTTAAAGTTGGTTAATAAGATGATAAAACAATATGGTTTGGAAGGACATATCATTAGGCCCGGCCAGATTGAAAATTCAGAGCTGGTAATCTTTTATAATTTGGCAACTATCTATGTTCAACCTTCGGTATATGAGGGGTTTGGCTTGCCCCTTTTGCAGGCTTTTGCCTGTGGGACACCGGTTGCCTCATCCAATCAGGGCAGTTTACCTGAGACCGGCGGACAGGCAGCGCTGTATTTTGACCCGGCAAACTTACGGCATTTTACTTCAATTGTGGGTGAGTTATTAAGGAGTGCGTCTTTGAGGAGTAAGTACTCAAAATTGGGTTTAAATCAGGCCGCCAAATTTTCCTGGGAAAAAACTGCCGGAATGACTTTATCGGTTTATCAAAAGGCAGTAAAAAAATGAAGAGCAGAATAAGTCTTAACTCGCCCATATTCAAGTTGCTGATGATTTTTCTAACCTGGCGGATTATTTTAATAGTCATTTTACTTTTTTCAATTGGCCTTATTCCATTGGGAAATAAAGACCGTTTTTTGGGTGGTGGCTCCATTAATTACGGAATGGCCCCACAACTTTTCTCCTGGGCAAATTTTGACGGCGAGCATTATCTTTCTATAGCCATATTCGGCTATAAAAATTTGGAACAGGCTTTTTTCCCGGTGTATCCAATGCTTATATCTTTCTTTTCCCGACCTGATTCTACAAATATGCTTTTATCGCTTATAAACACTTCAATAGTCGGTCTTTTGATTTCCAATATCTCTTTTTTCTTTGCTCTACTTTTTCTTTGGAAATTAATTAAAATTGATTTTTCAGAAAGGATTGCATATTTAACCATTATTTTGTTATTAGTTTTCCCAACTTCCTTTTACTTTGGTGCCGTTTACAATGAATCGCTATTTTTATTGATATCGGTGCTGTCGTTTTATTTCGCTAGGAAAGGGAATTGGTTTCTTGCAGGGTTATTTGGTATGATAGCCTCCGCTACCAGAATTTTCGGTATTCTTCTTTTACCGGCACTTTTAATTGAAGCATTGCAACAGAGGACAAATTTAAGTAAATTTGTCTGGATTATTTTGATCCCTTTAGGATTAGTAGTGTATATGTTTTATCAGTTTTTTACAGTTGGTGATTTTATTGCTTTTTATCATCTGCAGAAAATTGTGGGGGAGCAGCACCAATCAGGTTTTACGTTACTTCCGCAAGTTTATTACAGGTATATCAAAATGATTTTTACGGTTGATATACAGAATCCGATTTTCCAGACAATTGTTTTAGAATTTATAGTGGGAATATCCTTTTTTTTGTTACCGATCTATGGTTATTATAAAAAAATAAGACCTTCATATTTAATATACGCATTGTTAGGATTTCTTACCCCAACCATTCAGGGAAGTTTATCCTCAGTTCCAAGATATGTAATAGTTTTTTTTCCTTCTTTTTTGGCAGCAGCATTTTTTATTAGTAAATTGCCAAAATTTATTCAAATTTTATTATTGATATTATTGTTTCTTGGTTTAGTTGCAGAAACAGCGCTTTTTTTGAGAGGATACTGGGTAGCGTAATGAAAATTTCAAATTTAAAATTTACAATTTCAAATTTTATTAAAAATCCGCTGTTTTCAGGAAGCGCTGTTATGATTGTTGGGTCAAATGCGGTGAGTTTTATCAATTATTTATATCATTTAATGATGGGGCGGCTGTTGGGACCTGCAAACTACGGCGAACTCGTAGCAATTATATCTCTAATAGGGTTATTGGGAGTAATTCCCGGATCACTGAATTTAGTGGTTATCAAATATATTTCGTCAGCTAAAAATGATATGGAAATTTCGTCCTTAATCAATTGGTTTAAAAACAAGATAATAATAGCATCCTTAGTCTTTTGTCTGATATTGCTGATTTTATCTCCAGTTATTTCTTCATTTCTTCATTTAAGTAAATCTTACTACTTGATCCTGATGGCCTTATTTTTCTTCTTTTCAATTCAATCTTTGCTTAACCGGTCCATACTGCAAGGATTGCTTAAATTTAAGGAAATGATAGCAAGTGTTTTGGTTGAGAACGGCATCAGGCTTCTTGCCGGCATTTTGTTGGTTTATCTTGGATTTGCGGTAGGAGGAGCAATTGCAGGATTTGCTATATCCGTAGTACTGGGTTGGTATATAACAGTTTATTGTCTGCATTACAATGAACTGCTCCGCAGTAAACTGCAAAGCATCCCTTCGGGTAATTTCTTTTCGAACCATTTATTCCCCCACCAATGGTGGGAGGTATTCTGGTTCAAAAATAAAACAAAAACAGAAATTAAAGTTGATCTCAAAGATTTGTTGCGCTTTACCATACCCGTAATGGTGCAATCCATTGCCATAACAAGCTTATATTCTTCGGATGTGATTTTGGTAAAACATTTTTTTGAGACAAAGGAAGCAGGGATTTACGCCGCATTATCTAATTTAGGAAAGATCATTTTCTTTGGTGCCGGTCCGATAAGCGCTGTGATGTTTCCGCTGGTCTCTCAAAGAAGAGCAAAAGGCGAAAGACACAAACGGATTTTTATTTATAGTTTTTTTGCAACAATTACACTGGCAATTGCCATCTTGTTAGTTTATTGGCTATTTCCGCAGCTTGCAATCAGGTTACTTTACGGAGAACTTTTCCTGGGAGCTTCCTACTTACTGGTTTGGTTTGGGATATTTATCAGCTTTTTTACCCTTTCCACTCTGCTTGTAAGTTACAGTCTCTCAGTGGGCAGGACTTCTGTAGTTATTTTCCCTCTCATAGGGGCTGTTGCGCAGATTATCGGAATTTGGTTTTTTCATATCAGTTTATTTGAAGTGGTTTTGGTTTCCTGTATAGTGACTGGTGTGTTGCTGGCGCTTTTGTTAATATATTCAGCATATGGAAGTAAAGTTGGTGTCGGTGATCGTGCCGGCTTACAGACAGGAAAAGACAATAGTAAGAGACCTTACAAAAATAAAAGAAATTTTGGATAAGCTTAAGTTTCCGACTGAGCTAATTTGTGTAGTTGACGGGAATGCCGATAAAACTTTGGAAAAAGCTTTAAGATTTGCTAAGAAGTTTAACAAAGTTAAGGTTATTGGTTATGATACTAATAAAGGAAAAGGCTACGCAGTTCGTTTTGGAATGGCCGAAAGCAAAGGCGACATTGTTGCTTTTATTGATTCCGGAATGGACTTAAATCCAAATGGTTTATCAATACTTTTGGAGGATTTTGAGTGGTACAATGCGGATATAGTGGTTGGATCAAAAAGGCATCCGGTTTCTAAAGTCGATTATCCCTGGCAGAGGAGAATTTTATCTGTTGGATATCAGTTTTTAGTCTGGTTGCTTTTTGGGCTTAAAGTTAAAGATACTCAAGTAGGTTTAAAGTTCTTCAAAAGAGAAGTTTTAGAGAAGGTATTACCGAGACTTTTGGTGAAGAGGTTTGCATTTGATGTTGAAATACTGGCGGTTGCCAATCATCTTGGATACAAGAGAATTTTTGAAGCACCTATTGATATTAAATTGCATTTTGGGGGCAATTCTACTTTAACTGATCAGAAATTTTTAAAAACAGTTTTTGCTATGCTTGTGGATACTTTGGCAGTTTTTTACAGACTAAAAATTCTAAATTACTATTCTGATTCAAACAAAAGAAAATGGAGGTTTGACCCGGAACTGCAATTTAGGGTAAATGTCGGATGAAAATCTTACAAATTGTTATTATTTTTATTAATGCTTTGATATGGATATGGCCGAATCACGCTTTAGCCAAGACAGAGAGCCCTGGCCAATTTGTAAATATAGTTAATCCGGTCCGCATATCTTCATACAATAAAGATCCTCAGGCAAGTATAATATCCCAATATTCAGAAGTTGCTAAAAGAAATCTCCCTGCAACCTGGCTTTTTACTTACGATGCAATACAAAATGATGGGGTTGTTTTAATAGCGAACCAAATGAATCAAAATCAGGAATTAGGCATGTTTTTAGAGGTGACACCACTCTTTGCAAGTGATTCAGGTGTAACATATAATCAAACAGACTCCTGGCATAGGTCAAATTCAGTTTTATTACCCGGCTACACACAGGATGACAGAAAAAAATTAATTGATCACGCTTTTAATAAATTTAAAGAAAAAATTGGTTACTACCCTGTCTCTGTTGGATCTTGGTGGACTGATAGTTTTTCTTTAGCATATATGAAAGATAAATATGGGATTACGGCAAACTTAACTTGCGCTGATCAATTTGCGACTGACGGATATCATATATGGGGCCAATACTGGAGCACACCCTTTTTTCCGAGTAAATATCATGCCGGCATACCTGCAAATGATATAGGCACTAAGCTTGATTTGGTGACTATCCAATGGGCGGCAAGAGATCCCCTAAATGGTTATATGAGCAGCCTTTTTAGCACGCAGGATTATCAGGTAGATGATTATTTTCAGAAATTAACCCGGTTCTATACGCAGAAAAATAACAATCAATTTGGGCAAATAACAATTGGATTAGAGGGAGATTTTATCCCGGAAACATATGCAGGTGTATTTGCAAGACAACTTGATTTTGTTTTGGATATAAAAAACAAAGGTTTTGTCGATGTAGTCACAATGAAAGATTTTGCAAGTTGGTACAGAAAAACTTTTAATACAATTTCCCCACCGCAGATTCTTGAATCAGACGACCTATTAGGAAAAAAAATTAAAGCAATTTGGTACCAATCGCCTTTTCTAAGAGCTCATTTAACTTATGATTATGAGACTTATGAAACAAAATTCCTGGATCTTCGATTTTATTTTAATAATTTTGAGGAACCATATTATGTTTCCCCCGATCGCGATCTTGATCTATATATAAATATTCCTTCCATCATTGATTCGGCTAGTGATAAGAAAGAAATATGGATTATTTTAAAGAAGAAATTGGAGGCAGTAAAAATTGACGGCAGTGATTTGGTTTTAAACTACCGGGATGGCATTTCGATTAAATTATCAAGTAATAATTTAACTTTTTCCGGAAAAATTAATCAAATACCAAAGTCTTTAACAAATTCACAGGTCGCCCGGATAAATAAGAAAGATAATTTGTTTTCCATATCACCCGTGAAAAACTGGATTTTTCCTCAGGAGGGCTATATTTTTAGAGATCTAACTCCCGAGGCCACAAATTTTCTGAGACAGAAAAAGGTTGTGTTAACAGAGGCTGTGGTCCTGCTTATTTTTATAACCGCCTTATTTATTATTTTAAAAAGTCCCTCTTTAAAAAATAAACGTTTATTTGTGTTGATCGTAATATCATCAGCAATTACCGGTATGTTTTTTTGGTATTATTTTAATAGCCGAAATTACTTTGTAGCTCAATCCGAACTGGATGCACTGGTGCGTTTATCAACAATGCCGGACGGCAAGATTGTGGTTTTTGATCGAGTCTGTTTGCAATGCTCATTTCACACAAAATATATACCTGCAGTTTTTTCCGGTAAGCGCAGTTATGTGACAAATGTATCTAAAAAGAAAGTTGTGTATAATTCTTCAGTTTTTACCGCTAAAACAAGGGAAGAGGCAAGGAAAGAATTAGCTAAGCTTAAAGCAGGCTATATTTATGCAGTAAGATATGAGGACTATAAAGAGATAGTTCCTTTTTCGCCGGGAGATCTTAACCTTGAAGAAATCTATACCAATGCAAACGTAACTATCTGGAGGATAAGGAAAAATTGAATATCTTAATTCTATCTTGGAGAGGGCCCGGTCATCCTAATGCCGGAGGGGCTGAGATTTCGACTCATGAGCATGCAAGAGGCTGGGTTAAGGCAGGACATAATGTAACTTTGTTTACCTCTTATTTTCAGGGAGCCAAAAAAGAGGAAGTAGTGGATGGGGTTTTTATATTGCGAAAAGGTAATCAATTTATTGAGGTACAATGGGAAGCTTTTAAATGGTATTTATTTGGCAGCCATACTAAGTTTGATTTAGTTATAGATCAATTTCACGGAATTCCATTTTTTACGCCATTATATGTAAGAAAAAAGAAACTTGCATTCATTCATGAAGTTACTAAAGAAGTATGGCAATCAAATCCTTGGCCATGGCCGTTTTGTTTGGGACCGAAAATATTCGGACCTATAATTGAACCACTTATATTCAAATTAGTCTATAGAAATGTTCCATTTATGACGGTTTCTGAATCAACGAAAAATGATTTAGTAAATTGGGGGATACCAAAGCAAAATGTGAATGTAATTTATAATGGTATAAATACACCAAAAGGTTCCTATCCTAGAAAACAAGTGATAAAAACAATAACCTTCTTGGGAGCTTTGGCAAAAGACAAAGGGATTGAAGAAGCAATTAACGTATTTTCAATACTTCAGAAAAAGTATAAAAAGAATTTTCAATATTGGATTGCGGGAAAAGCAGATAGCAGATATTTAGAAATTTTAAAAAAGAAGGCAAAAAAATTGGGTCTTGCGGATGCTAAATTCTGGGGTTATGTTTCAGAAAAGAAGAAATTTGAACTTCTGGCAAAATCTCATATTTTAATAAATCCTTCAATTCGTGAAGGTTGGGGACTGGTAGTAATTGAATCAGCAAGAGTAGGTACGCCGACTGTTGCTTTTGACGTACCGGGACTGAGAGATTCCATAAAAGATGGGGAAACCGGCATATTAAGCAAAGAATTAAGTGCAGAAAACCTTGCCGGGAAGATAATTTACCTATTGGATGATGAAAAAAAATATAATAGAATGAGCAATAATGCCGTTAATTGGAGTAAAAATTTTTCTTGGGACAGAGCTTCGAAATTAAGTATAGACTTAGTAATGAAAATAATAGGATGAAAAGAAAACAAAAAGTTTTAGTTACGGGGGCGGGCGGATTTATTGGTCACCACCTGGTTTCCTACTTGAAGAAGAAGGGTTACCGAGTGCGCGGAGTTGACATTAAGTACCCGGAGTATAAGCCGACAGATGCAGATGAGTTTTTCAAGCTGGACTTAAGAGAGAAAAATAATGCCTTTAAAGCCACAGAAGGAATGAATCATGTTTATGCATTGGCTGCTGATATGGGAGGAATGGGGTATATCAGCGCTAATCATGCTACAATTTTATATAACAATGCAACAATAAATTTTAATACCATGGAGGGGGCCAGAGTAAATAAGGTAAGCAGGTATTTTTATTCATCTTCTGCGTGTATTTATCCGGAATACCGGCAGACAAAGGCAAAAATGAAGCCTTTGAAAGAAGAGGATGCTTTTCCGGCGCAGCCGCAGGATGCTTATGGATGGGAAAAATTAGTAACTGAAATTTTAGCCAAATATTACCGGGAAGAATATGGTATAGAAACTAGAATAGCCCGGTTTCATAACATCTTTGGACCATTTGGGACTTGGGATGGGGGAAGAGAAAAAGCCCCTGCGGCGATTTGCCGGAAAATTGCAACTGCTAAATTAATGGGCAAAAAGGAAATCGAAATCTGGGGAGACGGAAAACAGACGAGATCGTTCTGCTATATAGATGATTGTCTGGAGGGAATCTATAAATTAATGCTGTCTGATTTTCCCGATCCTTTAAATATTGGCCAGGACAGGATGGTAACAGTTGATCAACTAGTAGATATTATTTCTGAAATTGCGGGAGTAGAATTGAAAAAAATTCATGTTGCCGGTCCCCAAGGCGTCAGAGGAAGGAATTCGGATAATAGTAAGCTCCGGAAGGTTTTAAAATGGGAACCAGGTATTTCTTTGGAACAAGGGTTAGTAAAAACTTATCAATGGATAGAAGAACAAGTGAGTAATAAGTTGAATAAATAAAACCTACTGCTGTTCAATGGATTGGCTTAGTGACTGGACTTGGGTTTGCAAACAGATGCATGCAGACTTTTGTATTGAGGAAGATCACTAACGTATACATTAATAATCGCTTTAAAAACATTTAGTCCGTCCTGGATTGCTCTGATGCCGGATTTACCTCCATCAAATCTTGTACCAATGACTATATCAGCTCCCTGTTCCAGCGCTTGCACAAATAGAGGGATTTATTTATTGAATGGGTTAAAGATATGATGTATACTGCTGTATGATTATGAGATTAATATTCGGAATAATTTTGCTGGTTATATCATTAAGTGCGATTCTCTCCCCGTTAAATAATTTAATTTATGCTGAGGAAATCGAGCAACTAGAATTACCAAAAATCTCGGTGAATCCTGGATCTTTTTATTATCCTTTTAAGCGGTTGGCTGAAAAAGCCGGTGAAAGATTAAACTTTTCTGAAGAACAGAAAATATCTTATTATTCATCCTTATTAAAGAAAAGACTTTCAGAATTAGATTTTGTAACAAGCAATAAAGTTTTATCACAAATACAGGGCAGTAGCGAGCGGTTTAGTTTTCAGGCAGGAGTATTGACAGAGATAGTTGAGAAAAAGAAGATAGACGAAAAGAAAAAATTAATTAAGATATTCGAAAAGTATAGTAAGCTGTTAGCTAATTTAAGGGATAAGTATCCGGCAAATTCTTCCTTTTGGATGCTAGTTCAACATGATATAAACTCCTTGAGTATATTATCGGAGCGTTTGAAGTAGGATATGACAATGAGTAAAAAGGAAGTATTTAGACTGGATGTTTGTAGAGCTTGCGATAGCCGGAATCTTTTACTGTTTCTTCAATTGGGGCCTACACCGGCGCCGAACGGATTTTTAAAAGCGCACCACCGCCATCAGGCAGAAAAATTTTATCCGCTTGATGTTTGTTTTTGTCAGGATTGTGGGTTAGTTCAACTTGCCCATGTTGTTTCTCCTCATATTATGTTTAAAAATTATGTTTATATTCCTTCAACGTCCGAAACCATGCGTAATCATTTTGCCGGTTTATCTTCAGATGCCATTAAAAAAACCAAGGCAAAAGAGAATGAGTTGGTTGTGGATATCGGTAGTAATGACGGTACACTTTTAAAATCGTTTAAATCACATGGAATGAAAATATTGGGGGTTGATCCTGCAGAAAATCTTGTAAAGAAAGCAAACCAAGCAGGGGTTAATACAATGTGTGCTTTATTTACTAATAAGTTAGCAAAGGAAATTAAAAGAAAGTACGGGAAAGCCAAGATTATTACCGGTACTAATGTTGTTGCGCATGTACACGACCTAAATGATTTTCTGGAAGGTATAAATACGCTTCTTTCTGATGAAGGATTATTTATTTGTGAGTTTCCCTATCTAATTGCTTTGCTTGAAGGGATTGAATTTGATACTATTTACCAGGAACATCTATCTTATTTTTCAATTTCTCCGTTTAATAAATTGCTAAAAAAACATAAGTTGGTTTTGGTTGATGTTCAAAGGCTTCCGGTTCACGGAGGTTCTGTGAGAGTTTTTGTCAGCAAAAAATCCCTACCGCAAAGTATACGAGTAAAGAATCTACTGAAACTTGAGGAAAAAAAGAAAATTTTAAAACCAGAAACATATTTAAAGTTTAGAAAAAAGGTAGATAAAGTAAGGCATGAATTAGTCCAATTGCTTTGGACTCTACGCATGAAAAATAAAAGCATTGTGGGATATGGAGCATCCGCAAAAGGAAATATTATTCTGAACTATTGTAGAATTGGGCCGGAAACATTAGATTATGTTGTTGATTCAATATCGTATAAACAAGGTAAATTTACTCCGGGTATGCATATTCCGATTTTTCCCGAACAGAAACTTCTAGACGACCAGCCTGACTATACTTTGTTGCTAGCCTGGAATTTTGCTGATGAGATAATTAAAAAGCAAACAGAATACCGCAAGCGGGGAGGCAAATTTATTCTTGCCCTGCCGAAACTCACAATTGTTTAGCTAAAACATCTATTATTTCTTCCCAACGTTTAAAATTTAAACCTAGCCTTTTTTGAGTCTTTTCCACTTTTAACCCTCCGTATTGCGGATACCGGGATGGATTATCATTTAGGAATGATTCGATACTAATTGGCAAAATGGCACCCTTTTTACCCCGGGATTTCTCAATTAGAAGATTAGCTAATTTGTATGGAGTAAATACATTAATACTGGAAGTATGGAAAATTCCGGTTAATCTCTTTTTCAGAAGCGCTTCAATTGTAGCAGTTACCTCATTAACATATGTTAAGGTTAAATATTGGTCATTGAACATAGGGTAGAGTCTATTTTGGTCGTAAAGAGCAAGAATTTTCCGTACATAATCTAATTTGAATTTATATCTTGCCCTTACCGGGTTAGAAATTCGCAAAATTACGGCATTTTTCTTATTGTTTTTAACAATATTCTCTGCCTCCAGTTTGGTTTGTCCGTACCAAGACAAAAGGTCTAAATTATTTCCCGGCAGATCGTCTTCCTGATATGGTCCCGGGTTATCTTTATTACCCGGAAAAACTACGTCCGTAGAGATATAGATAAAGTAAGCTTCGGGATTTGCGGCGCTGATTAAATTAACGGTTCCCTCTACATTGATGATCCAGCAAGGAGCCTTTCTATTATTACGTTGTTTTTCGGCGAGGGAAACATCGGTAAAAGCCGCAAAATGAATAATAACATCAGGTTTATTCAGATTTAAAAAATCTTCAACAGATTTTTGATTTGTGATATTTAATTCATTTTGGGCAGGTAATAAGACAGTGACGCCTTTTAAGGCGAAATGTTCAATGAAGTGCGAGCCAACTAAGCCTTTAGCGCCGGTAACTAAGATTATCATATTTTTTGCAATTTCTTTCTAAAAAGTCTTATCCGAAATCCTAATTTAGCTAAAATAAACATAAATAATACTTTAAATGTGCCTAAAGAATACTTAATGCTGTTTTTTAAACTGGCACCCCTTTTTTTACCGGTATAACTGGTTTCAACAGGGACTTGAGAAATTTTTGCCTTAATAAAAATTGCTTGTGCAATAATTTCAAAGCTGAAGAGATAATCGTTTGAATTTTCGTGAAAGTTTAGCTTATTTAGTAGATCGCTTGTATATACCCGAAATCCTTGATGGAAATCCTTCAATCTAACCCCGAATACTAAGCTATCTAGGGAATTTAGTAATCTGAGCGGAATAAGTTTCCAAATACGCATGCCGTTCTTGATTGGCAGAGTCAGACTTGAAAAACGGTTACCTAAAACAAGCTGGTTTCCTTCGTGAATTTTTTTTAATGCTTTAGGAATAGCTGTGGGAATATATTCTCCATCCGGATGGATGTCAATAATAATATCTGCTTTTTTCCCCATTGCTATATCAAAAGCCTTTTTCATATTGCCGCCGTACCCCAGGTTGATAGGATTTCGGTAAGCCTGGATACCTAATCTTTTCGAGATCTTATATGTATCATCTTTCGAACAATCATCTACCAAGATAATTTCATCAGAAAATTGCCTGGGAAAAGTTTTATAAAAGCTTTCTATAGTCTTAGCGGCATTATAGGCAATAAAAATTACGATAATCTTCTTCCTTTGTTTCATGACCTGATTAATATACTGTAAATATAATCTTTTGTATACTCTTTCTATTTAATCCTTGTTCTACTAAAATAGTTACATGAAATTACAATTTAAATTTCAGCTGTTCATTTTAATCATCTTTGTTATTGTCATAAATATTTCATTACTAAAAGTGATTTTAAATAATGGCTTTACCACAGAAGAGTGGTTATTGTTATTTGATTATAAAACTATTGGGACAGGCACCAATTTTTTAGACAAGATCTACGCGATAATTTCCCAAAGGGGGATTTATTACGCAACATATATAATTTATATAGGCATATTAGAAACTTTATTTAAAGATCATTACGAATCATATCAATTAGTAAATATCTTTTTTAAAATATTAGCATCTCTTTCAGTTTTTCCGCTTGTATTTATAGTGTTTAAGCGGAGGACGTTAGCTTATTTAACAACTATTCTTTATTCCATGAGTTATTCATCTGCCGGTGCATTGCAGTTTATAGTTAAAGGAATTGACTATCTAGCAATTTTTTTTATGAATATATTTTTAATATCTTATTATTTTTCATTAACTACAAAAAGAAAATTATTTCTTCTTACAACGTCTTCTTTGTTATTTATGTGTTTTATTCTCTCTCCAATTAGGATGTATCCTCTTCTCATATTTATCACTCTATTTGAAATTATAATATGGACAAAAAGAAGAGGATTAAGTGGTTTAATAATTGCGTTTTTAAGATTGTTATTCATTTTGTGTCCTTATTTATTAATTTCTTTGTTTATGATGTTAACATTTCCAAAATTTACAACAGGCTATGCAAGTAGTCCTCTTACATTATTTAAATTTATAATTGATGGAAATTATCATCTTTTTTTATCTCCTATAGCAGGTTTTGGTTATACCTTTTTAACAAATGACTTCTGGCCGATATTTGGAGAGTTAAGATTTGATCGATTTCTTAATTATTTATCTTTTCTGGTTAAGGGACCGTTTATAATTTATTCTATTTTGGCAATTTTTTTGGGTTTCTTGATCACCAAAAAATCCTTTGCTTTTATAATCAAAATTATTTTTCTCAATATCATTTTTGAGATATTAAGTTATTTTTTGATTACTCATGTTAGAGTTATAGATGGATTAAATGCTAAAGAATTTTACTCGATTAGTACCTATGCAATTTTCTTAGGTTTTTTTATTCTTTCTATAGCAGCGGTAAGTTTCTCGCTATGGTTAAAAGATAGGAAAAATAACACAATGCTTAAGCCGCTTTTCGTAGGCCCAATTTTTGCCAACCTTTTTTTGTGGGGGACCTGGTTTATTATAGGCACCAATTTGACATTCAAGGAAGGGATCCACTGGTATCTCATTGTTGCACCACTAGGAACCAGTTTATTCTTGGCCGGATTAATTGAAATTGGACTATATAAAATAGGGAAATCAAATTTTGATTCATATACTAAAGATTTATTGGTTGTGAATGTGTTTCTTTTTTTAATTACTATTTATTTAATTAGTGGTAGAGAAATTAATTCGACATTTGGCAATCTAAGTAATTTAGGCTATAAAGCTAGTGATCAGGAGAGAATAACAAAGGAGTTAATGGGTAATATTCCTAAGACAGCGTTTGAGACCCCGTTATTATTTTACTTAGAGATTGATAAGAATCAGAAAGTTTCAGATACATTTTATATGAATGCACTTTCTTTAATGGTCGGCTTTGAAGATAAAATACTTCTTCGTGATTTTGAGATTAATAATGGTTGTATAGCCATGTTGCATGAAAAAAACAAATTAGAAGAATCGTTGGTTTCAGAAGAAGGAGTTAAGGGTTTTCTTGTGGATAGTCTTTGTGTACATGACCATCTTGCAGTAGAACGTATAAAAATTTTCTATAAACCAGAATATTTGTATGCATTTAAATTACGAAATAAACATCTAATTAATATCAAAGAAGAATTATTAAATGAATTAAATTATTAATATGAATAATCAGGATAACAAAATTTTAGCTTCAATGATAGAAGAACTGCAAAATTCTGGGTCGATTTATCAACCGTCATTTTTTTGGAAGGATCTTAATGATTTACATATTAAATATTTATCAGAACATGGACTTTATGATTTTAAGAGTTCAGTGAACTCGAAATATTTTCAATGGGGAACATTAGGCATAATTGTGCATCAACTAATACCAATGATAAGTGGGGTAATAAAGGGAAGATTTGCCCCTTTATTTAGAAGCGGGATTAAATATGAAAGTCAAACCAAAAAAAATGGGCCAGGAGTATTCAATTACTATAAGCAACTATTATATAAAGTTTATACTGCAAGTCTTTATGAATTTATCCGTGTTGAGGACAAAAATAGGCTTCTTGATAAAATTGAAGAACCTTTGTTCGGAAATCCAATTCTGGTCAGTTATAAAAATAAATTACTAACGCAAGATCTATGTAATTCCGTTTATGAGTATTATTCAATAACAAAGAGGATTAGATTACGGGAAAATGTCAACATTGCTGAGATAGGAGCCGGATATGGAAGATTAGGTTATGTTTTGCTTAAAGTTTTACCAGGGTCTTCTTATTGTATTATTGATATTCCTCCTGCTTTATTTATCTCCCAGAATTACCTTTCTAAAGTTTTTCCAAAAGAAAAGATATTTAAATTTCGTCCATTTAAATCATTTAAGGAGATAAAAAAGGAATTTGAAGAATCGAGTATTAAATTCCTCATGCCGCATCAAATTAGATTATTACCCAGAAAATATTTTGATCTCTTTATAAATATAAGCTCTTTGCATGAGATGACCCGTAAACAAATTAAATACTATTTTTCTGAAATTAATCGACTCAGTAAGGGTTATTTTTATACAAAACAATGGCGTAAGTCAAGAACGAGTGATAATCAGTTTATTAGAGAAGATGAATACCCGATTCCAAAAAACTGGAGAATTATGCATAGACGTAGGCGTCATCCGATACAAAATATGTTTTTTGATTCTTTATATAAAATAAGATAAAAATTTAAATTTTAGCTAAGACTCTTTTTTTGTATATATTTTCGATAACTTCCTCGGTTACATAAACAGGACGTGCTTTGGTTTCTTCCACTATAACTTGTATATACTTTCCAATGATGCTTAAAGCTAAAAGCTGAATTCCGCCAAAGAGAATAACTGCAGATAGAATTAATGCTGATACAGAAATTTTTTGTCCTAAAAGTAAAAAAGCAAGCAAATAAACCGTAAGAAAAAGAAATGATAATGTAACTACAAAAAGACCGGTGTATACGATAATATCCAATGGGAAATAAGAAAATCCGTAAAAACTTTTTTCTGCATGATGAATATAGCCCAAGAAATTAAATGAACTTTTTCCCCGTAATCTTTTACGGCGGTGGTACTCTATATAAGCTGTTTTAAATCCAACCCATGCCCTTAAACCTCTGTTAAATCTATGTTTTTCGGGAAGTATATTGATGGTATTCATAACCTTTTTATCTAGCAAAGCAAAACTGCCTGCGTCAACAGGAACTTCTATATTTGAAATGCGACGAAAGATTCTATAGTACAATTTTCTGACTCTGGTCATAAAAAAACTATCTGCTATCTTTGTTCGAATACCCACGACAACATCAAATCCTTTTTCCCACTCTCTGATAAAATCCAGGATAAGATGGGCGGGATCCTGCAAATCGCCTTCGTAACAAACGTAGGCATCTCCCTTTGAATAATCTAGAGTTGCTTGTATGGATGCTTCGTTACCAAAATTTCTTGACAGAAATACTCCCTTAACCCGCTTATCCTTTTTTGTGAGATTTCGAATCTCTTCTCTGGTATTGTCGGTACTTCCGTTATCAACAAAAATAAATTCATAAATATAATTATTATTTTTGCGGGTTACCTCTATTAGTTCTTCATATGCAGGCTTGACGTTTGGTTCTTCATTGAAACAAAGAATACCAATTGAAATGAGTTTCTTTTTGTATCTTGTTTTCGAAAGTGCAGCTTGTTGAATCATATTCCTCAGGATGTTTTTTATATTATCTTTTACCCTTTTTCGCTATAAGCAGGACGGAAATACCTACCGGAGGTGATAGCCATTTTATAGACCAAACATCAATCAGGAAAATAAGATTAAGGATATTGTTTATTAATTTACTTCTTACAACAAGATCTGCCCCTAAACCGTTATTTTTAAAAAAAGGAATTTTTTGGAATAACCTAATGGGAAGAACAGGTAAAAATAATAAATAATTAAAATATTTAACGTCACTGATAATAAATTTAGCCGCTTTTGCAATTTTACCAAGACTTGATTTTGTATATCGACGGATATGGTGGGACCTTACATCAAGTTGACTCCATAATAAATTAAAAGCCGGAACAAATAAAATTAGTGTTCCTCCGGGCTTAATAATTCGGTGCAATTCTTCTAAATACTTTTTGTCTTTTTCAACATGCTCAATTACGTCCAGGCATGTTACAATATCAAAAAAATCCTTTTTAAATGGTAATTTTAAGCCGTTTTTCAGTAAGCTGATTTTTTTAAATCCGCGCTTCTTACAATATTCAACAGCTTTTTTTTCAATATCAGCTCCATAAACTTCTCCGAATTTTTCTAGAGTATGCAGGTTATAGCCTGTACAGCACCCGATATCTAGTATCTTTAGAGAATTTTTTTTTGGTAATTTAGAGAAAATATCAATTAGTAATTTTCTTCTCCCTTTGAACCACCAATACGAAGCTTCATTTTTATAAATCTGGTCATATCTTTTTAATTCCATGTTATGTGTGATTAAGTCGTTCATAATTCTAACATATATGTTTTTGTACAGCTACATACAATTTTGTTTAAATATATTGCCCGTTAAGTTAATTTCGTGTTAGCATATCTAGATATAAGTATCAGAAATAAATCTATCCCAATTGCCAATTTAATAATGAAGTTTATGTCTAATAGGTGGATATTTTTTCTGCTTGCCGTTATTGTAACAATTATCCAATTTTCTCTTTTGTGGATTACTTTAGATTTTGGTTTTACACAAGAAGATTGGTGGATGTTATTTGATTATCAAGTTACTGGTTACGGATTGAGTTTTTTGGAAAAATATTTTAAAATTTTTCACAACGCAGGTTTATATCACACTTACCAGATTGTATATTTAGGCGTCTTAGAAAGCCTATTAAAAGGCAATTATTCAGCCTATCAGATCACTACGATTTCATTTAAGATTCTGGCTACAATCTCCTTATATCCGTTAATTCTGGCTGTTTTCAAAAGAAGACTATTGGCATTTTTAACAACTATTCTTTACGCAATTAGTTATTCATCCGCCGGTGCTTTTTTCTTTATTGTTCTTGGAAGTGATTATCTGGCAATTTTCTTCATGAATGTTTTCTTATTGTGCTACTATTATTACTTTGCTTCTGGCAGAAATTTATTCATATATGTAGCTACAATTTTATTGTTTTTTTCTTTCATACTATCGCCGATAAGGATGTACCCTCTTTTTGTAATAATTATATTTATCGAATTTTCTGCTTGGATAAGATCAAAACAAAGATCTGGTTATCTATTTTTTATATCAAGGCTATCAATAATATTTTTTCCTTTTCTAATGATTATACTATTCTTTCCAAGTTCAACAGGTAGTCAACTGGAAACCGTTTCAATTTTATATAATTTGATAGCCTTTGGTAATTATCACCTGTTACTATCTCCATTTGCCGGTTTGGGATATACGTTTTTAACGAATGATTATTGGTCGGTATTTGGGCCAAAAACATTTAATGGTTTTAATAATTACATGCTGTTTTTATTTAATGGCCCGGTAATTATTTATTCATTTTTAGCAATATTGATTGGTTTTGTGATAACGAAAAAACCGTGGCGAATGATTTTATCTATCATAACGATTAATTCAACTTTTCAGATAGTTTGTTATCTCCTTATTACGAATTTAAAAGGTCAGACTGGGCCTAATATAAAATATTTCAATCAGGTAAGTATTTACGCAATTTTCCTTGGTTTTTTTGTAATTTCTATTGCATTTGCAAGTGGGTGGTTATGGTTCAGAAAAAGATTGAATCTGCTTCTATTGGCTTCTTTTCTGGGGCCAATTTTTTCAATTGTATTTTTATGGGGGTTATGGTTTATAAAGGGTGATGTTTTAAATTTTAGGGAAGGAATTCATTGGTATTTAGTGATAGCTCCGATCGGAAGCAGTCTGTTTTTGGCGGCAATCATGACGATTATATATGATAAGCTAAAAAATAGCTTCGACAGGAATTTTCGGAATACCCTTACAATATTATTGTTCTTAACAATAATACCAATATACTTAATCAGCAAGAAAGAGATTAACTCGACTTTTGGATATTTATTAAGTACAGGGTATAGAGCAGCTGACCAGGAACAAATGAAGAATACCTTACTAGTTCCTTTCGAGTATTCTTCAGAAAAAGCTTCGGGATTATTTTACATAGAAGCTCTTAATCAGACATATTTTCCCATATCTTTGATTGTTGGTTTTGAACAAGCGCTTCATTTTCAGAATTGGAAGATCATAAACGGGTGTATAGGTTTAATAAAAGATAGGAACATGTTGGAAAAGTCAGCTACAATTCAAAATAATGTTAAAGGTTTCAATGCAAATAGTTTATGCGTAGATATGCCGGAAGTGAGCAGGTCAGAAGTATTCTATGAACCGGAGAATTTTTATGCTTTTGAGCTCAAAAATAGAGAGACTATTAATATAAAAGAAAGGGTGCTCAAAGAGCTAGGATTTTAAATACTAATTTGAATAAATTTTAATATATAATCAAACATATGAAGTCATTATTTGATTGGAGATTTATAAGTCTATTTTTTTTAATTACAGTTATTCAAATAACCCTTTTCAGTATCGTTTTGCAGAACGGTTTTACCTCGGATGATTGGTGGTTGTTATTCGATTATAAAGTTATTACCCCCAGCTTTGGATTTTTGGAAAAATATATCCAAACCCTTCAGGCAATAGGACTATATCATACGTATCAAATCACCTATATAGGTATACTTGAGAGTTTATTTAAAGGTAATTATTTCGCATATCAATTTACCGGTCTTATTCTGAAAATATTAGCAACAGTATCACTGTATCCATTATTATTTGTTGTTTTTAAACGGAGACTACTTGCTTTTTTGACAACCCTTTTATATGGCATAAGTTATTCGTCTGCCGGAGCTTTATTATTTGTTTGCACAGGCAGTGATTATCTGGCGATCTTTTTTATGAATATCTTTCTATTATGCTACTTTTATTCTTTTGTATCAAAAAGGCGATTATACTTTTATTTAGCGGTTATTTTATTATTTCTATCTTTTATGTCTGCGCCGATTAGGATGTACCCGCTGCTAGTTATTGTTTTTTTGATTGAAATTTTTGCTTGGATAAAATCAGGAAAATATTCTTATATTTTAAAAGTGATATCAAGATTAACTTGGTTGTTTCTTCCGTTTTTTGTCATATCCCGTATTGCCCCTGGACTAACAGGTGGTCAATTGAGTAGCGCGTCATCGGTCTTTAATTTTCTATCATTTGGAAATTATCACCTTTTATTGAGTCCATTTGCGGGAATAGGCTACACCTTCCTTACAAATGATTATTGGTCACTAATATTTGGTATTGCCAATTTCGATAATTTTAAAAACTATCTATCTTTTTTGTTTCACGGTCCGTTAATTATCTATTCAGTTCTTGCAATAATAATGGGTTTGTTGATTTCAAAGAAACCACTCAAACATATCCTAAGTATTATATTTGCAAATTTGTTTTTTGAAGTAAGCAGTTATTTTCTTATTACTAATTTAAGGGGTGTTGAAGGACCAAATATTAGATATTTTATTCCGGTGAGCATCCATGCAGTATTCCTGGGATTTTTCGTTGTTTCCATCAGCATATCAAGTGCAGTTGCTTGGTTAAGAGATTATAAGCCAAGGATTTTGTTGCTATCCCTTTTTGCCGGACCGATATTCTCAAGTATATTTCTCTGGGGAATATGGATGCTTAAAGGGGATGTTTTAACATTCAAGGAAGGGGTTCATTGGTATATGGTAACCGAAACGATTGGCAGTAGTTTGTTTTTGGCAACAGTGATGGTTTTGATATTCGACAAAATTAAATTAATCATAAATCCTAATATAAAATATATCCTTATAACTTCTCTATTGTTTATGATTATACCAATCTACTTGATAAGTAACAAGGAAATCGAAAAAACCTTTTCTGGACTAATTAGTACCGGATCCAAAGCAGAGGATCATGAATATGTTAAAAGTATATTTCTTAGTTATATGAATAATTTTTCAGAGGAAAAGCCGGTATTATTTTATCTTGAGCCAAAGGATGAGAGATTTTATCCGGTACCCTTTATCATTGGATTTGAGGAAACAATGCATTTTCGTAATTGGGAGCTCATGAATGGATGCGTCGGTGTTATTTTTGATAGAAATATTCTTGAGAAGTCGATAGTAATTAAAAATGGAATTAAAGGGTTTAATGCGGCAAGTTTATGTCTAAAAGATTATGTTGAAGTCAGTAGGCCGGAAACTTTTTTTAGAGAGGAAGATCTTGTTGCATTAAGATTAAAAGGTAAGGAAGTAATAAACATTAAAGAAGAAGTTCTAAAGAGTTTACATTTTTGAGTTAATAATTCCTAATGCTTAAAATTACTGCAAAATGGAAAAGTAATTTATTTATTGTCTTTTTATTATTTCTTATTGTTGGATCCCTTCAATATGTTCTTCTTGGTTTGATCCTAAAATATGGTTTTACGCCCGATGATTGGAGGCTATTATCTTTTTATAAGACTTTAGGCGATGATCCCGTTTCTAAAATTTTATATGTTTGGTCAATTAAAGGTGCGCATACAACGAGTCAAGTATATTTTATTGGTGTATTGAATGGTTTTTTTAGTCTTAATTATCAGGCATATTATACGGTGAACATCATATTAAAAATATTAGCTACAATTTCAATATATCCACTCGTACTAATAATTTTTAAAAGAAAATTGTTGGCATTTTTAACAGTAATTATTTATGGGATGAACTATCTTGGCAGCAGATCCTTAGAATATGTTGTTAAGGGTACTGATTATTTGGCAATTATTCCTATGAATATTTTCTTTATTATCTATTATTTAATTGTGATAGAAAAAGTAAAGCGATGGTGGTGGTTTGTGTTCATGGTTCTTTTCTGGTTTCTTTCTCTTTTCATATCACCGATAAGAGTATATCCGATATTATTTCTAATTCCCGCAGTTGAGTTATTTGTATTAATGCAGGATAGTTCAATCAGGAAGATTTTAGGCTCGGTAAAAAGGTTACTAATATTATATTTGCCGCTATTGGTCATTTACTGCTACAAGCAGGATGCAATAACCTTGTTTTTACAAAGCCCACCTATGATTTTTCATGCTATATTGAGAGGGAATTTACACTTTTTTCTAACTATTTTTCAGGGGCTCGGATTGACATGGTTTTTCTTAACTGATTGGAAAAATATTTTTAGTACGATAGATACATCATCTTTTATGAATTATTTATATTTTTTGTTTTATCCCCATAAAGGACCACTTTTTATCTTTGGTATATTAACTTTCTTTTTATCTCTTCTAACATTTAAAAAAAAATTACGTTCATTTACTGAAATATTTTTCTTAAATTTATTATTGGATATAATTTTTTATTACTTTGCTAAATACAGATTAGGAATCCCGGAGATATTACGGTACGACTTTGATTTAAATAAGATGTATCCGATATTACTAGCAGGTTTTATACTTTGTATTGCTTTAGTTTCTTTTCGGGAATGGCTGAGTTTTGGAAAAAACAACAAATTGCTATTTGCTTTATGGATAACCCCCCCAATAGCTTTACTATATATTTTTTTGATTTGGTTATTAGCTCCTTTTGGTGTCAGTTTTGAAAACAGGCAGGGATATTATTTAGTGATACCGGCTATAGCTGCAAGTGTTTTTATCACAGCTATATTGGTAGCGATATATGATAAGGCTTTGGGTCAGAAAAACCGATTGTTCAGACTTTTTTTACTTTCCATAATTTTTTTTATTTTATTCAATATGCTTCTCTTAAATAAGAAGAATATTGATACCTATTTTCATAATGCTAGGGAAGACGGTAGGTTTGCTCAGGATCAGGAAGGAATTTACAACCTTTTTTTGCAGAATACACAAATCTTCAACTTTGCAGGAAATAAGCTATTTTACTTTGAAAATATAACAGATAATGTGCATAGCAATTATTATTATGAACAGGCTTTGTTTGAAAGCCTGCCAAGTAAAATTCTTTATAAAAATATTGGGGCGCAAGAAGGCTGTATAGCAGTTTTATACCAGGGTTTAGATGGTTTAAGTAACATAATCACAAATGATAACGGAATAAGGGGTTTTTCCTACAGCGGACAATGTAGTCAAAGCACTAAAGCAAGAGAAAATATTTTTTATCAGGTTAATAATTTTGATGCTTTTAGGATAAAAAACGGAAAAATAATTAATATAAAACGGGAAATCCTAGACAAACTCACTTTTTTGCTACAGTCAAATAAATAGGTGATTGTCCGATAATAAAGAAGAATATTTCCACAAACGTCGAAATAATAATTACTGGAATTAAAAACAACAGAATAATAGAGTGCCAAGGATTATTAAAAAAGTCGTCTGGTTGTAATTTAAATAGATTTAAAATACTAGCTGTAAATCCAGCAATTGTGTACTCAAATGCCGGAACTCCTGCATGAGAAACTTTAGTAAATTTTGCCTTTGCTAGAATCCTTTCCATTCCTTTTGGGGTTAAATGTGACAAATGGCGTGGAGGATCCAGGTGATACCAATATCGTCTAAAAATTTTTGATTCCAAGGAGTCAGCTCTTGGATATTCCACGAAAATGTATCCTCCATTATTTAGAATACTGAATGCTTTTTCAATATATTTTAGCGGTAAGGCCGTATGTTCGAGACTTTCCCAGAAAACTATCGCATCAAATTTTTTTCCGGGCTTCCAAGTTAAAAAATTTGTTTTGATTACAGCTAAATTTTGAATTTTAGCAGATGGTAAATCAATAGAAGTGACTTTGAACTTCTTGCTAAAAAAATTACTGAAAATAGCTTCACCGGCCCCTACATCCAAAATTTGTCCCTTTTTTAAATACTTCATTATCCAGGATTTTCTCCTCAGCTGAAAAAATTTATAAACGTTTTTTTTAAGAATTCCGATAAAACCTTTGGGCAGCCAATAACTATTATTGTAATATCGTCCGATATTTTTTGGAACTGGATATGTAAATCCATTAGAGCATCTATCGCAGTAATAAATCTTGAATTCGTAGCAGCTGAATTTTTGAAAAACCTGTGAATTACTGCAAATAGGACATATTATCCGGCTATTATTTTTTTCTTTGGCTTTCATAATAATGAAAAGTAGTTTACCATTTATGCAGTTTTTAAGTAAAGTTATAAATCCGGAAGATTATTTTTCTTCTAGTAATTTTTGCCGAACCACTTCAGTAACATCAATTAAATTATCTTTTCCTTGAAGACGAAAAGCGTAGATGTTATTGATAGAAATTGGTTCTAAGGGGTATCCATAAGGTTTAAGCGATTTGCCATCTGAAACTGCCGAAACGAGATCTTTCCAGCTCTCCATGGAAGCCGGAAATTTATCACTTTCTTTAAGGTTATATAAAAGGGCAATATGAAATGGAAAGCCAAACATCACAGAGTCACCTAAGATAGCTGCATTAGTATCATCTCTTTCGAAGTAGAGTATTATTGGTTCTTTCCCGACACCGGGAATTTGCGGAATGGAAGACCAAATGAGGTCAACTGTTTGTTGACTATGGGAATTTAATAATTTGTTTACAAATGTTCTGGTTGAAGTTATATGAAGAATTAAGAACGAAGAGAGGAATAATGTTATATAGACTTGATTTTTAAAATTTTTTCCTAAACTTATTATTGTTGCAAAAAGTATTGCAACCCCTGTTGCCGATGTTGTTAGATATCTGTGAGTACTATCAATATATGAGCCAGGATTCCATAGCCAAGCTATGAAGAAAGAAAACAGCGTCCATGAAAATGATATAAAAAATGCAGTCAGTATATTTTTTTGATTACGGTATTTTATTGCAAACAAAATCCATATTATAATAGCCAATCCTCCTGTGACAGCCATTAAAATCAAATTTGAGCTGGAAAAATTGATGATATTTAATTTACGGATAATAAATACAAAAAGGACCCAAATAATTACAGAGATTAGACTTTTATAGATGTCGCTGGTCTTCAATTTAACAGTATTAGATTTGATTATTAGCATGAAGAAGAGAAAAAAGCTTAAGACAGGTACCGCAACGGAAGATAGCATATCAGCCTTTGTATTTATCTGAATACTTGGGAAAGCAAAATTTGGAACAAACATCCCGCCTATAGTGACAATCGGATACAGGATAAAATCAGAACGTCCATCGTTTATCATTTTTTGGATTGAATGAATGCTTGAATCAAGTCTGCTAAACCAATCTCCGCTATTTCCTAATGATTGTCCGGAAAAACTGACAATAAGTAATACAGCGATAATAGATCCAATTCTTAAAGAAGAATATTTAAGGTCGTTAAGTGTGTGACTTTTTATCAACCAAAAAAATTCTAAGGATAAAATAAATAACGATGCTCCAATCATTCGTTGTGATGCGGTTATATACGCAAGGTAAAAAAACAGTCCTGAAAGCAATAAAATAATTATTTTCTTAGTGTTTTGAGAGATGATGTAAAAGTATAAAAAGATATTGAAGAAAGCAATTGTTAAATAAGTGGGCATAGTCAGTAACCAGCCGGTACTGTCGAAACCGGTTGTTGTAATTGCAAAAAATAACATAGCAAAGAATGTAGCCAATTTGTTTTTGGTGAGATAAAAAACAAGTGGGTATAGAGAAAAAGCAGCAAATAAGCGGAAAATATAAGAGGTTATTTCATAGTAAAACGCATTAGTACCAAAACTACTGTAGAGCAGTCCCATAATAATGTCCTGAGACCCATAAGGGGTCAGATAGTAAGAGAATAAATTCCATCCCTCATTTGCTTGCGGGCTCACATGCGCTACATACCTGAAAATAGCTAACCAGTCGTCTCCGTATAAACCTATACCGAAGGCAGGAAATAAAACCAATAAACTGATTACAAAAACCAATAGAAATTGCAGGTAAATAGATTTCATATTTAGTGTTGTTATTCTAATAATTTTGTTAATCTTTCTCTGACATCATCCGTAATGTTTATAAGATTATCTTTTCCCTGAAGACGGAAAGCATAAACTCTTTCAGGTGAGATTGGGTTCAAAATTTTGCCTTGTCTATGCGGTGCAAATGATTTGCCATCCGTAACTGCAGACTCTATATCTTTCCACTCAATCATTGATATAGGATTTCTATTCTCCTCATAAGTTTTATAGAGTAGCCCCATATGGAATGGAAATCCGAAAGTAACCGTATCGTGCAGTATTGATTCATTTGTTCCGTCCCCTTCAAAATAAAAAATTAAGGGTTCCGTACTATTACCAACTTCTTTAATATAAGGCATTGCATCCCATATTTTGTTATTAAATTGTTGATTGTGATTATTCAGCAAAATTTCAATACGTGTTTTAGTTATCCAAATGTTAATAAATAACAAGACTATGAATAAAGATAAAATAATTCTTTGATGTTTTACATTTTTTGCTAAAGCTATAAGTATTGCCATAAATAGGCTAACCCCTATTGCTGAGCCGATTAAGTATCGGTGATAAGTTTCCAATAAAAAAGTCGAACTCCAAAACCAAGGGATTATAAATGAAACAAAGGACCAACTTAAGGATATAAAGATAGCCTGGGAGATAAGGTAATTGTTATAGAACTTATAAAGTAAATACAAACTTAGTATTAACATATAACCGCCGATAAGAAGTAAGACTAAAAATTTAATACTCGGAATTGTTGCCTGATTAGCTGAATATATGACAAATGCGGTTAAACTCCACAATGCTGCTAAAAAAAAGATAAGTTTGGAGGAATCCGACTTTTTCACAAAAATGCTATTTTTGATAGCTAAAGCTATTAATACAAATAGACCATATACAAATATCATTAAAATAAGTTTCTGAAACTCAGAAGGGGATGACGGGAAATCCTTAATAGCTGTATCCGGAATAAACATGCTACCAAAAGAGATAACAGGATAAAATAGGAAATCAAATCTACTATTTGCCACCTGTTTCAACATAAAAGCTACGGAATCAGTAGTCTGGTTTATTAAGAATATATTAGACGGGGGCTTTGTAACTCCTCCTTGAGAGGGGAAGAAAAAAGGGTTTCCTATTAAATTAATAAAAATAAAAATTAAAAAGATAAATGATAATCGTAAAGCTGTTTTTTTAATTATTGTCTTGCTAAAATTTTGACTCGTCCAAAACAATTCAATCAAGAGAATAAATGGCAGTAGTCCGGTCATTCTGATTGGTACAATTACAAAAGTTAAAAAGAAGAATAATCCTGATAAGAGAAGTTTTTTAGTATGATTTGTTTCACGCGACTTAAGAAAATAATATAGAAATAAGTTAAAGAATATAAGACCGATGTAGGAAGTAATATGAGAAATATACTCGGTAGTTTCCAGTCCAATAGTAGTAACAGAAAAAAACAACATGGCGAAGAATACTGCTAGTTTATTCTTTGTAAGATAAAAAGTAATAGGATAAAGCGAAAACGCAGCTAGAACTCTCATGATAAATGAGGTTAAGTAATAGTATTCCGATTGGTATGCGTATATTGACCTTAGAAAGCCCATTAAAATATCCTGCGATCCATATCTTGTCAGGAAATGATTGATATAATCCAAAATATTAAAAGTTTGAGAAGAAGGGAAAAATGAGTCGTACCTCCAGAAAACCAGCCAGTCGTCCCCGTATAAAGATAAGTTAAACGTCGGAAAAAATACCGTTAAGCTTGCTAAGCAGACTATCAAAAGCATTAACCACGGTTTCATAACATAAAAACTACACTTTTTGTAATTCAAAAGCAATATGCGGTATGGTAGTATTTATCATTAGTTATGAATTTTAACGATAAACATGTATCAGCAATAATCACTTCAAAAAACGAAGCTGGAGTTATAAGCAATTTAATCAGGTCGTTGAAAAAACAAACATATAAAAATTTAAAAATTATCCTGATTGATAATCATTCAAGAGATAAAACAATCCAAGTTGCTAAAAAATTAGGAGTAAAAATATATAATTATGGTCCGGAGAGAAGTGCGCAAAGAAATTTTGGTGCAAAAAAGACTAAGGGAGAATTCCTTTTTTTTCTTGATGCTGACATGAAGCTTTCACCCGCAGTAGTAGAGGAGTGCGTTAAAGTTTGCGACTCCGATAAAAAGATAGGCGCTTTGTTTGTACCGGAGATATCAATAGCATCAAATTTTTGGGAAAAAGCAAAAGCATTCGAAAGGTCATTCTATAACGAAAAAGGTGATGAAATAACTGACGCTGCAAGATTCTTTAAAAGAGACGCGTTTGAAAAAAGCGGAGGTTACGATGAGGCTATTACCGGACCGGAAGATTGGGAATTGACAGGTAGGATTAAAGCATCCGGTTATAAAACAGAGCGGATAAGATCTGTTATTTATCATTACGAAAGGATAAATTCGTTATTCAGTCTAGTCAGAAAGAAATTTTATTACGGTCTTCGTTTACACAGGTATTTATCTAAGCAAAATGTTCCGGCTTTCAGTCCAAAAACGATTTACTTTCTAAGACCTGTCTTTTATAAAAACTTTAATAAAATAATTGCACATCCGGTATTGAGCGTGGGAATGTTTATTATGCTGGTACTGGAACTTTTTGCCGGAGGATTGGGATATTTAATCGGAAAGGCAAACAAGCTTTGAGGATTTTGCAGTTAACAGCTCATTTTAAACCTAATATCGGCGGGGTGGAAACTCACCTGTCAGATTTAGTAGATATTTTAATAAAACAGAATTGGAAAGTTATAGTTCTTACTTATAATCCTTTGGCTACTAAAGCAAGGTCGAAAATTTATGAGAGAAATCAGGCCTTAACAATAATTAGACTGCCCTGGTTTTCAGGTTTATTCTATAGATTAATTAAGTATCCAATATTGGAATTTTTGTATCTTTTACCGGGATTATTTCTAGCCACCCCGATTGTTATGATGATTAAAAACCCTGATATTATTCATGCCCATGGTCTTGTAACAGGTTTCGTTGGGGTGTTTTGGGGAAAACTTCTTAGAAAGAAAGTGATTATTTCAATTCATAGCATATATAGTTTTCCTAAAAGCGGATTATATAGAAGATTTGTTACTTTAATCTTTAAGAATGCTAATTATTGTTTGGCTCTTTCAAATCAATCAGGAAATGAGATTTCTTCTTTGGGGATAAATAAAAGTCAGATTAAAGTTTTTACGTATTGGATTGATTTGCATAAATTCAAAAAGGTGATGGGTGCTAAAGCTAAACTAGGATGGAGTAATGAATTTGTTGTTTTATTTGTAGGAAGATTGATACCTGAAAAAGGATTAGAGGTATTGCTTGAATCCGTTGAGAGCTGGAATAAAGAGATTAAATTAAAAATAATCGGATCTGGTCCCCTTGAGACAAAAGTTAGAAAAGTTGCATCACAATTACAAAATGTGGATTTTATTGAAGGAATTGATTCAAATAATTTGCCGGTATATTATAGTGGGTCTGATTTGTTGATTGTTCCGTCAATTTCAGAAGAAGGTTTTGGAAGAGTTATAATAGAAGCGCTTGCATGCGGCACACCGGTAATTGGAGCAAACAGGGGAGCTATTCCGGAGGCTATGGATGAAACGGTTGGTAAACTCATAGATATTAATCCGGATAATATTGAAAAAGCAGTGGACAATTTTTTTGAGTCAAAAAATGAATTAAGAAAACTTGCAAAAAATTGCCGAACTTTTGCAGAAAGGAGATATTCTGAAAAAAATGCAGATACAATCATTGAAACGTGTAGAGCATAAATTAGATATTTCTCTTAAAAATGTCGGCGATATGGCCTTAAAGAGAAGGGCAAGAAATATTATTATGGGATTAGAATTGAAAAGCGGCAATAAAGTACTGGAAGTTGGTTGCGGCAACGGATACTACCTTAGTTTATTAAATAGAATAGGAATTAAATTATCTCTTACAGGAATAGATATTGATGAATTGGCTTTGAAAGATGCAAAGAAATTTATTAATGATAAAAAAGTTAAAGTAATGATGGCAAGTGCGTCTAAAATCCCATTCCCGAATGACACTTTTGATAAAATTGTAATGAGTGAAGTAATTGAGCATGTTACGGATGATGAAGTAAAGGTTTTAAAAGAAGTAAACCGGGTTTTAAGAAAAGACGGGATTCTTGTTTTAACGACCAGTAGCATCGATTATCCTTTTTTTTGGGATCCGGTAAATTGGATACTGCAACATTTCTTTAATACACACATAAAATCAGGATTTTGGGCCGGAATTTGGAACCAGCACGACAGGCTATATAAGGAAAGCCGTATTGAGCGATTAGTGAAGGACGCTGGGTTTAATGTTCAGCAGATTGAACCGCTAACAAGTTGGTGTATACCTTTTAATCATTATATCGTGAATTTAATAGCAAAACTGTTTTATTCAAACAAATTACCAAAAAATTTATCTAAAGGTATAAATAAATTTCAAAACAGCAAACAACCCTTTTTGGTAAGCGTAGGTTTTGACTTAATTAATCTGATTGATAAATTAAATGACTCTTTGCCGCAAAAAAACGGCGTTTCAATATTTATCAGGGCCGGAAAGTAACATCATGAAGACACCAGTGATCTCAATTATCATTCCCACATATCGGAAATCCGATGAAACTTTGGAAATGTCATTCAAAAGCATTGTAAATCAAAGTTGTCCAAAAAATTATTACGAAATTATAGTGGCGGATAATAGAGGCACTCAGAAAATTAAAGAACTTGCCAAACAATACGGAGCAAAATTTATTGAAGTTAAAGGTGACTCTCCGCAAGTATGCAATCAGAGAAACATCGGGTCTAAGTTGTCCAAGGGAAGTTATATTTATACAATGGATCATGATATTGAGTTAAGTTTAAATTTAATAAAGAATTTCGCTATTTTGATACAAAAAAGACCAGATATAGATGCCTGGTATATTCCTTATAAAATTAAGGCCAAGGGTAAACTCTTAACAAAAATCAGAAACTTTGAAGAGATATTTTATAAAAATAGCGTAGTTGCGTCTGTAAGAATTGTAAAAAGAGAAATATTCTGGAAAACTGAAACTCAATTTGATCCGGCATTGAATTCCGGCCCAGCCGACTGGGATTTTGATTTACAGCTTATGAGAATTAATGCCAAATTTGATTATATTCAGGATTGTGTCTACCATCATGAAGAAGAGCTTAATCTTTTGGGATTTATCATGAAAAAGACAATTTACTCAAAAGGAGGAGAAATTTACCAAAATAAATGGAAGGATAAGGACCCCTATCTATATAGGAATATTGTTAAGAAACAGTATGATCCTATTTACCGTTTGTTCGGTATTTTTCTTGAAAAGGGAAAATGGAAAAAACTTTATTTATATACGCATTTGTACATAGTATTTTTGGTAATTAGAATATCAATGTTTACTGTTTATTACTTCAGCCTGAAAAAATCACGGTTGCCATTAAACTTTTTCAAAAATCCATAATTTTAATCTGGAGCAGACCGGGCCAAGACTCAGAAGTTCTTGTATCTTTGAAGAACCTGCAATCTTGTTGAATTTAGAATTCCAGTTAAGTTCTTTTTTAAAATAAGGTTGTAGTCCCCGTGTAAGAATGAAATATTCACCCAAACCGTCTTCCCCAATCAGCTCCATATCAATAGACTTCATGAATTTAATGAGAACCTTATCATCAAGGAACAGATTATGCCATCTAACAGGAATAGGCTTTAAACCAAACAACTTTCTGAAGTTATTTAATGAATTTACCCCGTTAACGCTTCCTTCTAGTAGAATAAGCTTGCCTCCTTTTTTTAATATTGATTTAAAATCCAGCAATACTTTTTTTTGTAATTCCCACTCCATTAAGTTGATCAAAAACCTTTGGGATACTATGAAATCATAATCTTGATCTAATGAATGCTTTCCCAGAAAATCAACTTTCTTCAAAAGAACATTTTTTTGTTTTTTTAACCTTAAAGCAGCTTTGTTTAATCTAGTTTCAGAAAAATCAACCGCATGAATTTTCACACCCGGAATTTTAGAATATTCTAAAGTCCCTTCACCCTCACCACACCCGGCGTCTAATATCTTAGAATTCCCTGTAATCTCTTTCTTTATTAATCTTATTTCCAGACTAAGGAGATTTTTATCATACATTGATTCAATATTATCCTGATTCCAATATTTCAACACCTCCTGACTATTGTGTATGAGTTTTGTTTTTGTCTTCATGTTATTAATATACTTAATTTGGATTATATCAGACAGGAACTTCTTTACAAAGTGCAAAATAGAGAATATGATTGTAAAAATTAAAGAATATTAATAATGATTAATGTGACAAAAACAACTCTGCCGTCGATTAATAAATATATAAAGTATTTGAAAAAAATCTGGGCAAATAATTGGGTTACTAATAAAGGGAAATTTGTTCTTGATTTGGAACTGGAACTGGAAAAGTATCTCAAGGTAAAACATTTGTTAGCCGTAAGTAATGGAACTGTTGCTTTGCAGCTTGCATTTAAAGCCCTGGGACTAACAGGGGAGGTAATCACCACACCTTTCACTTTTCCGGCAACAACAAATGCTTTAATTTGGGAAGGGTTAAAACCGATCTTTGCCGATATAGATCCTGAAACTTTTAATATCGATCCGAAAGAGATTGAGAAAAAAATAACCAAGAAAACCTCTGCGATTTTAGCCGTGCATGTGTTTGGAAATCCCTGTGATGTTTTGGCGATAGAAAAAATTGCCAAGAAATTTAATTTAAAAATTATTTATGATTCCGCGCATGCTTTTGGAGTTGAATTCAAAGGTTCAACTGTTCTTTCCTGGGGTGACATCAATACTCTAAGTTTTCATGCTACCAAGATTTTCCATACAGTAGAAGGGGGAGCTGTGATTACCAAAGATAAGGAAAACTACCGGAAAATTGAACTTCTACGTAATCACGGGATTGAAACTTACGATAAAGTAGTTCTTCCCGGTATTAATGCCAAAATGAATGAACTGCAGGCTATAATGGGACTTTGTGTTTTAAATGAAGTCGACAAGGAGGCAGTAGAAAGAAAAAACATTTATCAGAAATATTTACTGGCTTTTTCAGGCAAGCAGTTCAGGCTACAGAAATTAAATAATGCCCTGACTAAATATACTTATCCTTATTATCCGGTTTGTTTCCCCAGTCAAAAGATAAGGGATCTGGTTTATAAAGTTCTACTTAAAAATGGTGTTAGAGCCAGAAAATATTTCTATCCACCCTGTCACGAACTGCCTTATTTAAATATTGATTCTAAATCCCTACCCTTCGCAACCAAAGTTTCACATACAGTTTTATGTTTGCCGATATATGCCGGACTAGCAATAAAAGATGTTGATAGAATAATAAATTTGATTGAAAAAACTTTAAAATGATTTCGAAGAATACTTCTGTTATTGTTTTGGGTATTCATGACGGACACAACGCAGGTGCTGCTCTAATTAAGGACGGAGAAGTCGTTGCGGCAATTAACGAAGAGAGATTAAATAATGTTAAGAATTATTCAGGTGTTCCCGTTCAAGCCATAAAAAAAGTTTTTGAAATTGCAAAAATTAAGTCCGAAGAAGTAAATTTAATCACAGTTGCCAGTCTTCTCCGTCTGGATGATCCTGTTAAGGTAGAGGGTAATAAACTCCACTTTTTGGCAGAACACATTGCTCCCTTAGTGCACCAAAAGTGGTTTATTAAAAACAGTATTTTTGTACTTCATAAATTCAGAAAAATTAACGGAATAGTTGATGTTTTAAGCGAATTAGGTATGGCGGATAAAAAGATTAACTTTATTGAACACCATCTGACTCACGCAGCCTGTGCTTATTATCAAAGACCCTGGAATGATAAAGCTCTAATACTTACCCTTGACGGCATGGGAGACGGTCTATCAGCAACAGTCAGTATTGGGTCAAATTTTAGTATTAAAAGAATATCGGAAACTTCCTTCTACGACAGTTTAGGCAATAACCTCTATTCTGAAATTACCGCTTTTTTAGGGATGAAACGTTGGGAACATGAGTATAAAATAATGGGGCTAGCGCCTTACGGTAGGAGTGAGGGAATTATTGATATTTTAAGAAAGACCGTCAGGGTCAATCTGGTGAAGCCTTTAGAATTTGAGAATATTTCCGGATATTACTTAAAAAAAATGCAAGTTTTTTATCAAAAGGCTTTGGCGGGATATAGATTTGATAATATTGCAGCTGCAACTCAACAGCTTTTTGAGGAATTGGTTATAAAGTGGGTTAAAAATTGCATCAAAGAAACTAAGATACATAAAGTAGTTTGCGCAGGAGGATCCTTCCTTAATGTTAAGCTTAATAAATTAATCAGAGAGCTTGACGAAGTAGAGGATGTTTTTTTCTATCCGGCTGCAGAAGATGGCGGAACGGCCACAGGTGCGGCACTTGAAGGTTATTATTCTTATTGCCAAGAGTATGATATACCTGCTAAAAAAGTGGATATTTCCAGTATTTATTACGGCCAGTCATTTTCAGAAGAAGAAATAAGAGAATTTATTAAGTCCAAAAGGTTAAATTCCGCCAAAAAAGTTTCGCCTGAAACTATTGCAAAACTACTTTCTCAAGGAAAAATTATAGCGAGATTTTCAGGAAGAGATGAATGGGGACCCAGGGCATTGGGCAACCGAAGCATTATGGCTGATCCCAGAAATATGCAGGTGATAAGGAAAATCAATTTTGCTATAAAGCAGAGGGATTTTTGGATGCCTTTTGCACCGGCAGTTTTGGAAGAGGATCAAAAACGGTATTTTAAAGATAGCCGCTTTTCTCCCTATATGATTGAGGCGTTTGATACTAAAAATGAAGCACAGGAAATCATTGCCGGGCTTCATCCATATGACTTAACAGGTAGGCCTCAGATTGTTAATAATTGGAATCCAGGGTGGCAGGCGATTATCCAGTCATTCAAAAAAATAACAGGAGTTGGCGGTATACTCAATACTTCATTTAACCTTCACGGGTATCCGCTTGTTGGCAGTCTGGATTCAGCTCTCTGGACATTTAGAAACAGCGAATTGGATGGTTTGCTCCTGGAAGATTGGTTAATTGAGAAAAAATAGTTTAGACAGCTTTTGCATATAATTGCTTTTTAATATTTATTCTCCAGAAAAGAGAGGCGAGTGTTGTGGCTACGCCAAAGATGTTACGGCGCAGCATGACCATATTAAGCCCTTTTTGTTCCGGTATGGAGAAAACAACGGGAACTTCAAGATAAGTTACACCCCTTTTCAGAAGTGTTGTTGTAACTTCTGCCATGTAGGCAAAATTATCTATGGTCATAGGTATAGTTTTCCACACCTCGGTTTTCAGGATTACTGGTCCGTTATAGTATCGTATATTAAATCCAAACAGGAAATTTAAGATTTTTGCAAACGCTAAAGAAAGAAATCTTCGGAACCAGTGGCGGTTTCCGTAGTTTAAAGAATATCCAAGTACTAATTCTTTTTTTCCGATTGCGGAAAAAAGTTTACTGAAAGAGTCCTGCGTAGGAGGTCCATCACCGTTTACAAAAACCATACAAAATTCTTTTTTTGCTAAAGATACCCCCAGACGCATATTGTAGCCGATGTTTTTATTGACCCTATTATGTACAATTCGCAGCCGGCGATCCTTCCTTGCTAGTGTATTTAAAATTTTGCCAGTACGATCGACACTGCAATCATTAACTGCGATTATTTCATAATCTGCCTTATATTTTTTTAGAGCTTTTATTGTGTCAGCAACGGTTTCGGCTATTGTTTTTTCTTCGTTATATGCGGTGACGATTATTGTTAGTGAAGTTTTTTTCATTTTTCTACAGTTGATTATGATGAAAGATTTGTAGTATATACTATCAGTAATCTTAAATAAAGATCATATTTGCCCAAAATTGCAAATGCCAAAGTCAGACAAATCCAAGAAAATAAACAATTTCCTAAAGAACAAAAAAGTTCTGATTACCGGAGCAGCCGGATCAATCGGTAGTGCGCTTGCCCGGCGCATAGCGGAGTTAGCACCCAAATCGCTTATTATTCTTGATCAGGACGAAAGCGGCCTTTTTGATGTAGGTGAAGATACTAAAAAATTGTGTAAAATCCACTTAGTGATTGCCAGCATCCGGGAAAGTGATCGAATTAATGAAGTATTTTCCAAATACCATCCAGATATTGTTTACCATTGCGCAGCGTATAAACATGTTTCTTTAATGGAAATATGGCCGGCAGAAGCTGAACTTACTAATGTCTACGGCACTAAGGTGCTTGTAGACGCCTCCATAAAATTCGCAGTAGATAAGTTTATTTTTGTTTCTACTGATAAAGCAGTGAACGGAACATCTGTTATGGGTAAGACTAAAAAAGAGGGGGAGAGGATATGTAGTGAAGCCAACAAAGCTAAGGTTACTAAATTTATTATAGTTCGTTTTGGCAATGTCATGGCTTCGCGCGGCAGTGTCGTACCTATTTTTCAAAAGCAGATATCTGAAGGAAAAAATCTTACAATTACAGACCGGAGAATGAAACGTTTTTTTATGGGTATTTATGAAGCAGTAGAACTTGTTATTCGCGCTACGATAATAGGAAAAGCCGGTGATATTATTGTGCTTGATATGGGAGAACCATTAGCCATTGTTGAACTGGCAAAGCTTATGATTAAACTGTCCGGAAAAAATTTGAAATTGGTATTTACAAAGATAAGAAAAGGAGAGAAGCTTTTTGAAGAACTTATGACCAGTGAAGAAAAAAAGCGAGCAATAAAGAAAGACGGATTATTTGTTATTCATGTGGATAATAAATCCGGAAGAAAAAAGTAGTTTAAACTTATTTGTTTCTCGATTGTATCAAGTATTTCTGGTAATATTTGAGGGATGAAAATGCAGACTCCGATTTTAGTAACCGGCGCAAGTGGTTTTGTGGGGGCGAACCTTTTACGAAGATTAATTGAGGAGACACCTTCCCAAAAAATACATGTCCTTTTAAGGAAGAATTCCAATACATGGAGAATCAATGATGTATTGAAGAAGATAACAGTGCGTGTTGTTGATTTGCGGAGTCAGTCCGCAACAAACCAGCTTTTGCGAAAAATAAAACCCAAAACTATTTTTCATCTAGCAACACACGGAGCTTATTCTTATCAACAGCATGATGAAAAAGAAATTTTGGAAACAAATATTATTTGTACTTTTAATTTAATGCAAGCTTGTTTGAAGATTGGTTTTGATTGTTTTATTAACACAGGCACTTCGTCGGAATATGGGATAAATCAGAAACCGATGAAAGAGAAAGATATGCTCATACCGATTACACCGTATGGTGTCAGTAAGGCTTGGGTAACTCAATATTGTAAATATCTGGCTCTTGCTCAAAAAATACCGGTCACGACCCTACGCCTTTTTGGAGTATACGGTTTTTATGAACCAAGAGGCCGTCTTGTCCCGAATCTGATTTTGTCTTTACTTAAAAAAGAACAACCTACGCTGATTGCTTCTAATTTTGCCAGGGATTTTGTATTTGTTGGGGATGTAGTCGACGCATACCTTAGTGCTGTAGAAAATCATTCTAAAGAGGCAGTTTTTAATATCGGATCCGGAACGAAGACGACGCTAAATGAAATTTTTAATATGATTAGAAAGATAATGAAAGTTGGTATTGAGCCAATAATAGACAATAGTATAAATGACTCATTTGATCCTAACCAACGGATTGCAGACATAAAGCTTGCAAAGACACAGCTGGGATGGCAGCCAAAGACGAATATAAGCGACGGATTACAACAAACAGTAGATTGGTTTAAAAACAATATATCATTATATCGATGAAAAAAGCGGAAAAAGCTAGAAAAGATTTAATAAAAAGAATTTTAGAAATTAGCTTTAAATACAGACTGGGTCATCTTGGTTCTTGTTTAAGCGCATTAGATATTCTGGACTGCATATATTCCATAAGGAAAGTTAACGATCCGGTGATTTTATCAAGCGGACATGCCGGCTTGGCGCTTTATGTAATATTGGAAAAATATGGATTTGCAAATGCAGAAAAACTTTTTATCAAACATGGTGTACACCCCAATAGGGATTTACAGAATGGAATTTATGCGTCAACAGGTTCGTTAGGACAAGGGCTTCCCATTGCGGTTGGAATGGCAATTGCCGATAGAAAGAAAGAAGTTTTCTGTATAGTTTCGGACGGAGAATGCGCTGAGGGGAGTATCTGGGAAGCTGTCAGAATTGCATCTGAGCAAAAATTAAATAATCTTAAAATTGTGATAAATGCTAATGGTTACGGAGGGTATGATGAAATAAACATTAAATCTCTGCCTTCAAGGTTAAGATCTTTTGGATGCTCAGTTTACGAAGTTGACGGGCATCGACGGGAGCAGTTATATAAAGCATTACAAACAAGTAGCGGCGTCAGGCCGCTTGCTATATTTGCTAAAACTAGGATTAATCACCTGCCATTTTTACGGGGTTTGGATGCGCATTATAAAGTTATGGAGGAATCAGATTATTTTCCTATTTTAAAGGAACTAAACAAATGAAAAAGCTACCTGTTAAATTTAGAAATGACTCTATCCGCGGATGGTGCGTCTATGAGATTTATAATCAAATGCTGAAAAATCGAAATATTTGGGTAATTACCGGTGATTTGGGATATCATGTATTAGATCTGATAAGAAGAGATTTTCCGGATCGTTTTATAAATGTCGGTGCTGCTGAACAATCAATGATGGGGCTAGCGGTTGGTCTTGCTCTACAGAATAAAATCCCCTTTGTTTATTCCATTACACCCTTTCTTCTTTACAGACCATTTGAGACGATTAGAAACTATCTGCATCATGAAAAAATTCCGGTTAAGTTAATAGGTGTGGCAAGAAATAAAGATTATGAAGAAGAAGGGATTTCTCATTGGGCTGAGGAAGATAAGCAAGTAATGTCAATATTTACAAATATTGAATCCAGATGGCCGGAAACCAAGGAGGAAGTATCGCAGCTAATAAAAGAGATGGTAAAAAACAAAAAACCTTACTATATTAATTTACAAAGAGAAAAAGGGGATACAGTAAAGAGTAATAAAAAGGTAAAATAACGGTGATAAATGGATTTAAAAATCAAAAAATTTATTTATTAGTATTTATTTTTCTTGTTTTAAGCATATCTTTTCTAGTCTTTTGGAGAGCTTTTAGTTTTGATTTTTGGGGAGAGGATTGGGAGCAAATTTGGTTTGCGAAATACCAGCCTTCAATGATAAATAATCTTCAGGAGATGCAACATCCGCTTGTAATTTATGAGGAATTGCTTCTAGTAAAATATTTTGGGTTTAATACAGTCTTTTGGCAATTTGTAGGATTTGGCTTAAAAATTCTAAGCGCTTTTGCTGTAAGTTTAATGGTGCTGGGGTTAACAAAATCAAAAAAAGCAGCTTTTTTTACAGGATTAATATATGCTTCCTCTGTTGGTGGTTTAGCGTCCTTTACTTGGGTAGCTGCTCACTCCTCTGCACTGGAAATTCCTTTTATATGTTTGGGGATATATTTTTGGGTTACTTCTTATAAGAATTCAATGAGTTTACAAAAAGGTAGATTTTTATTGGCGCTAATTTTATTGATACTTAGTTTTTTGGCAGATCCGGCAAGAGGAATTTTTGGAATTTTTATTGTTATTTTTTGGGAAATTTTATCGGTTATGCAATACCCCCAAAAGTTAAAAGAATCTAGGGGAAGAATTATTATTATATTTGCTTCTTTGTTGGCTACGTTTATGATTTATCAATATTTTGTTGACATTAAAAATACAGTATCTGTTAGTTATAACCTCGGAATAGCATTGAAAAATCCTCTTAATTCATTAAATAACTTTCTGAATAATATCGGCAATTTATCAATTGGGTGGTTATTGCCAATCAGGCAAAATCTATTTGCTGTATCAGGGAAAAATATTTTTGGTAGTATAGCAGGTTACCTTTTTTTCTTTCAAACAATTTTCTTATTATTCAAATTCTTCAAACAAAGAAGCGAATCTTTAAAGATTATATTAATTTTCTCGGTTTGGATTCCCATCTTCTTTCTCCCCAATTGGTTATTACCTAATCAGGAAATGATTCAAAACGGACAAGTTCTGGGAATGACGCATCGCTACCTCACGCTTTCTGCAATCGGCTTGGCGTGTTATCTGGGATATGTAATATCACGGATTAAGAAGAACTTTTTGAGAGGTTTTCTATTTTTGATTGTTATTGGCAGTAACATTCTTGTATCAAATCAAATTCTTAAAAAGGAGTCGGAGTACCGTTCTACAAAGGTAACAAAACCTATATGGGATAAAATTGAAAAAGATATCCCTCAGGGGGCAGAAGATGTACTTTTCTTTATTCAGGGAAATGATAAATATCAGGTAAACAGTATTTCTCAAGCTAAGATCCCATTCGCGATACGAAGAGGAATAACTAGCCGCGATAAGTGGCCTATTTCTACTTCTGACCCCGGGAATGCAAAAGGTTACGTATGTGGCTTATTTGTTAATGAGCGGAAAATACCAATTTCAAATTTATATAGTTGGTATATTAAAGGAAATTCAGCGGAAAACATCTCAGAAGAAACAAGAAAGAAATTTAGTGAAGTGGATTGTGACAGTATTTAAGTAATTACCTAAATAGACAATCAACGATAATTTTTGAAGGCCTTTGTTTAATTTGTAATGATTTTGACCGATATTTTTTATAATTTTTAAGAAAATCCTTTATAATATTTTCGTCGCCGTGACTTATAACTACATTTTTTCCCAAGCCTTCTATTCTTTCAGTCCTATTTCTTAAGGCAAGTAAAGGAAGTCCCATGAAAGAAGCTTCTTCCTGATTAGTACACCCATCTGTTGCTATAAATTCCGCTTGGGTCATCAATTTCATGAATTCGACGTAGGGCATCTTTCCGAGAGTAGTCAATTCATTTTGTCCTTTTGTTTTAGAATCCTTCGGTAGAAGGTCCTTGTTTAAGAAGTGAATAGAAAATAAACAGCGCAGATCAGTACGAGCATTATTTATGATTGTGCTAATAATCTTTTTAGTCCATCCCTTATAAAAATAAAGATGTTCCTGACGACGGATATACAATATATAGTATTTTTTGAATTTTTTCTTAAAATCCAAACCTGAATTAACTTTCATTGCCCATGAAAAAGTTTCTATTAATGTATTTTGCTTAGTATCAATTTTTATCCCTTTAAAGTCCTTTATATTATTGACCGCCCACTGATTAGGGCAAAAAAGAATATCGGCAAGACGCATATTGATTAATCTGCAGATTTCTTCCGGGAAAGGTTCAAAAAAGCTGAAAGAACGGAGTCCCGATTCTATATGTACTAGTTTAAGTCCATGAAATCTGGCAATTAAGGAGCCTATTGTTGAAGAAATTGTATCTCCGTGTACAATAAAATATGAATTGTTTTTATTTAAGCCACGAAATTCTTTTTTTAAAGAAATAACGCCTTCTAATAATGATTTAATAGCCCACATCAAAAATAAAAACATTGAAGATTTTTGAGGTTTTTCCTTGAGGGCTATATCAGGTTTAACCAACCCTGCATAATCCTTTAAGTCATCAAAATTAATAAGATTTTGACCAGAGGTTATTATTTTAAATTTTACATTTCTTCTTTTAAGTTCTTTTATCACGGGGGCGAGTTTAATAAATTCTGCCGTTGTCCCCATAAAAAAATATATTTTTCTCTCTGTTGTGCCCATTGTTTAGATAGAAGCACTATAATATACTTTTCAAACAATGTCTATTATTTTAAGATTTAAGTATCTTCTTCTTTTAATTTTTCTCCCGTTACTTCTGGTATTTATTTGGTTTAACGGTGGATTGATTATAGGTAAGGGAGAGGAAGGATTAATTTTCTATAATCTTTCCAAAAATTTGGAACTTTCTCAGTCAGCTTGGGTTGATGTTAACACCGGTATGCCTAATTTGTATTGGTTGCCAAGATTGCCTGCTTTATATATTGCATCATTTCTGGAGGCAAAATTAGGATTTCCTCAGCACATAATTCAGGCGGGCTTATTCTATTTGCTGATAGTAACCGGAATCGTTTCGGTGTATTACCTGACACAATGTTTGCTAGAGCATCATCCCTCAAGATATGTAATAGCATTTATCTCTGCGTTGTTTTATTTATTAAATCCATTTTCAGTAAGCCAAGTTTGGGGGAGAGGATTATATCCGCAGTATTTTTCATTTGCCCTATTTCCCCTATCACTTCTCCTCTTAGTTTATGGATTAAGTAGGAGAAAGTATATTTACCTTATCCTGTTACTTTTTTCTTCAGCAATATATTCATGGGCGTTTGGAATTGTTACGACAGTTGTTTGTTACTGGGTTATCTTAGGAGGATATTTTATTTGGTGGTTAGCTACCAATAGATTTAATAAAAGAGAAATTTTTTCCGGTTCTTGTTTCATGATCTTATTTTTTTTAGGATGGTTACTGATTAATGCCTGGTGGTTTTTACCCTTTATCATTAAAGGAAATGCAGTTTTTGCAGGATACTTGAGCCAGCCTTCGGAGAATTTAGGAACATTACTCGGAGTAAGCAGGTCCTTTCCTCCCGACGTGATAATTAGACTTTTGCAAAAGGGATATTTTTTTGACGCTACGGCTTATAGTCAAATTTACTCAACAATTACTTTTCAGCTGATAAGTTTTATTCCGTTGGTTTTTGTTCTGACCGGTTTAGTAAAGACAATAAAAAATCCTGATCTAATAAAATTTAGATTTTTTGTCGTTCTACTATTGTTAGGATTAGTTGTATCATTAGGGGCCAATCCCCCGTTTGGAAAAATATTTGTATGGGTTTTTGAAAATTTTCCTCTTCTGCAGGCTTTTAGAAATCCTTTTGAAAAATTTGGATTGGTTTATGCGTTAGGCTATTCACCTTTGTTTGCCTTCGGTTTACTTATTTTTTTTGGAAAAGTTAAACTTAAATTTTTAGGATTATTTATTGCAATCTTTTTAATTTGTGGTATTTATGCCTGGCCAATGTGGAACGGACGTGTTTTAGCAGGAATAAATAACAAAATAGGCGTTAAAGTACCTAAATATTACGAAGAATTAAATACATGGCTACAAAAAAATGATTCTCAAGGTTATAGAATTTTTATGACGCCTTTATTAGTTGGAGAAGCAGGCGTTTTTCAGTGGGAAGATACAAAATATAACGGTGTTGATCCCATGCACTTTATTTTGGATAGAGCTGCTATTTCTAATGGAACCCGGATTCCATTTTATTTTGATTTTGCGCAAAATATTAGAAAATATATGACAAGAGAAAATATTATTCCTGCCCTTTCTCTTTTAAGAACTAAATTTTTAATAGATAGAAAAGATATGATTGATGTTACTGATGCGGAGCAGGAGCAAAACCAATTTCTAACATCGAGTATATTCTCACCCTTAGGTGTAGAAAATAATCTTAAAAGTATCTGTCAAAATATTACAGCAGATTCTAAATCTGATGGCTTGGCCTGGGCTGTTTGTCGTATAGATAGGGCGAACAATGATTTAAGTACCACAATGTATCTGCATATAAGAGTGAAAACTGATCTTTCGGCAAATTTAGAAATATCCTTAAGAGATACTAAGGGTACAAGAATTTATTGGCATGGAAGGGTGGATTCAGATTATCGGACCGATGCCAATAGTTGGCAGGTTATAACCCTTTCTTTAAGTACGCCGACGGAAGGTGATAAAAGCATTGATTTATCTCGCAGTGACGTATTGGAAATATGGGCTTATTCCAAAGATCATCCGGAAAGATCAGTGGGGCAAATTAATGTTTCCGAAATAAAACTGGATCCAGGCATAAAAAAAGGTATAAATGAATTTAAAAAAACTGCGCAACTGGGCCAATTAACAGTTTTTGAACCGATTCATTTTAATCCACCGCCGGAATTTGGGGTTCTTGCTTCAATAAACATTGTTAAGGATTTTCCTCAATTTTTTGAAGAAGTAAATAAAAAAAGAGAGCTTACTCACAAAGAAGGATTTGTGTTGAGTTCGCAAAATAATCAGAAAAATTTACAAAATCTGACAGACACAATTCCTACAGAAGTTGTTGATAAATATAAAATTTCCAATACCAAATACTGGATGAGGTTTAATCAACGCCAAGGTAAAAGTTCACTAATTCTAAGTAAGACTTTTAATCCGGAGTGGAAAGTTATTGTCGGTGCAAGTAAAGAACAATTATCCGGAAGCTTTTTTGATGACTTAAGTTTGCTGAAAGCTGTTGTTTTGCCGGAAGAAAATCACTTTGTGGTAAATGGCTATGCCAATCTTTGGTCTTTTAGGAATGATCAGAAGCAACTTGCCATTGTTTTTCTCCCTCAGGTTTATGCAGATTTGGGATTAAAGATTTCTGTATTTTCTGTAATAATACTTTCATTAGTTTGGGGAATATCTCCTGTTGTTAAAAAGAGGTAGTTCGTTATGTCAATGGAAGTTCTAATTTATTTAAAGATAATAAGTTTTGTTCTAATTCTCTCTGTTTGCGGATTAATAATTGTCAGGAGAATTTGTGATGATGTCCGTATTCAAATATTACTCCCTACAGCAGTTATAGCCGGAATAGCTCTTTATATTTTTCTTCTGAATTTTATTGCCTTTATTATTAAAGGACCACTAGGGTTTTATGTTGCGTTTGCAATTGAAATCCTTTTGACATATTTTTTAAAATTAAAAATTAAACCGAAAGAAATTCTATTTCCTCAGAAAAAAGAAAAGGCAATTTGGACCATTTCTTTGCTGGTTTGGTTAATTTTTCTATTTTCAATTTCTGCTACAGGAAGCGCCACAAGCGCTGACTGGATGCATAATTCATATTTTGCTTCGTTGCTTCTTAGAGGCGATTTTCCAATACATAACCCTTTTCAGCCTGACCGGTTGTCGTCTTATCATATTGGGGTTCCTATAATTTTGGGAGCGTTAAGATTATTTACTAACGGGGTTGATACTTTTTTGGGGTCAACTCTTGCACTGATAAGCTTGTTTACTATGTCACAAATATTTCAATGGTTTCTCAAAGTAAAAAATAGCACTTTTAATCTTATACTGCTTGTTTTTATTCCCTTAACAGCAATTGTATCTTTGGGGAATATTATGATTGTTTGGCCTGATCAATTTAGTTTTCCGCAGATTAATAACGGAATAATCAGCTGGTTTCACAATCTTCCGACACTTGCTAGCACGTATAATGCATATGGAGCTCCGGCAACGCTTGATAGTTTAACCCTTTTTCTTCACCGGATGCTTGCACTGTCAATCTTTGCTGCATTAATACCCATTATTGTATTTCCCAATAAATTAAGAATTTTTCTTTCTTCATTCATTGTTGTGGTTTTACTTGCGGCGCTAGCCCTTGCTGATGAGTCGGTTTTTGTCGTGACGGCTCCGGCTATTTTTTTAATCTTATTTTTTACCCTGTTTAAGAAAAATATTAGGATTTGGATTTTATTTTGCTTAATCACTCTTGGTGTAACAATATTTCAAGGGGGACTTTTAAATGAAGTAATTTTTAAATCTGACGCAACAATTGCAAAGACTTTGATATTTCCGAATGACACAAAAGGCGCATCTGCACAGTTTGAAAAATACAGGTCCTATAGATTAAAAGCGCAGTCCAGTAAGATGATTCCGGATAAGCCGGAGTATAGTCCTTTTAGGTGGTTTCACTTTGGAGCAATATGGCAAGTAAGCGCCCTGCTTGTTATATGTTTTACATCTACTTTAATTTTTGGAAAAAAATTTGCAGATAAAACTCCTTTGCATCTGATGTGGTTATTCTGCCTTTCGGGAATTGCCTCACTTATTGCTTTTCATGGTATCGTACCGGAAGGCTGGACGCATATTAACGGTAACCGTTTTCTCTCCTTATCTTATCAGTTGTCGGGGATTGGTATTATAATTCTTATTATCCTGGGATGGAGGAGTCTTAAAGGCGGAAATAGTCTTAGTAGATATTTGTCCATTATAATTAAGTTTCTTATTGTATGGGTAGTAATATCATCCACGCTTCCGGCTATTGCTGTCTTATTTCCAAGGGGAAAGCAGAATTGGTTTAAAGAAGTAATTAATTCTCCCAAACCAGAATATGTATGGATAAAAGACAATTTAAAGGTAGATACACGGATACTTCCTTTTATGGAGACATTTCCTACTGCCGGGCCCATATTGGGAATGGTTACTCATGTAGGGATATTTACTCCTGTTTGGTATGATAAACCCGAGGTCCAAGGCTTTGACGTATCTCCTCCTTATTTAGATTTGTTTTTTACTCAAAATCCGGAAATATTAGAAACCCTAAAAGTTGAATATATTATGACAAACAAATTATACCGTGCTATTTTGCCGACAAAAAGGCTTGATGATTTGTTAAATATAAAATATTTTAAGACTGTTTATAGTGATAAAGAAGGAGATGTAATTATCTCAAAAATTTTACCTGAATATTTTTTAAAGGCGGAAAATTATAAGGGAACTTTCTATGAATTGTCAAAAATTCTACCTTTAAAAGGTACTTTTTTTATCGAACAACCTCCGGAAATTTTAGAAACTTTTTGGAGACCATCTTTTTTGACTTTGCAAATGAAGGATTACAAGATGTATTATAGCTTAGAATTTATACCCATTTATAATTTTATTATAAATGTGCATCTAAAATTTAACGGAGAATCAAACGATGAGTATGATTATTTGGTTTTGGGACCAAAAACAGACCCACAGTCTAAAGTTCAAAATAAAACTGAACTATTTTGGTCGCAAATAGGAGGATATGTGAATATATGGAAAGTAAATTAAAAGAAGATACAGCGAAGATATATCTTTCAGTCGTAGTTCCTTTCTATAACGAAGAATCAAACTTGCCGAAATTAAATAAGGAACTGTTAAAGATATTAGCTACTATCAAGAATAGGTGCGAAATAATTTACATAGATGATTCCTCAACTGACGATTCAGCAGAATGCCTCTTAAGAGATGTTAAAAGTAATAAGAATAAAAAGATTCAAATTAAACTTGTATCATTCAGAATAAATTTCGGACAAACAGCGGCAACCTCAGCAGGGATTGATTTAGCAGAGGGGCAGATCATAGCGATTATGGATGCGGATTTACAAAATGATCCGGCAGACTTACCGGTAATGATAAAGGAGCTGGAGACAGGATTTGATGCTGTGGTGGGATGGAGGAAAAACCGCCAGGACGATAGCTTGAGGGTCTTTCTGTCAGATGTTGCGAACTGGCTGATCAGAAAAATCTTTAAGACTCCATTTCATGATTTGGGTTGTTCCTTGAAAGTAATAAGAAAGGATTTATTAAAAGATATTAGGTTTTACGGAGAAACCCATCGTATATTATCTGCCCTTCTGTTTTGGAAAGGTGCTTCGATTAAGGAGATAGTGGTTCATCACAGAAAAAGACATACCGGAAAATCGAAATATGGATATTCACGGATCATAAAATTAATTCTCGATCTGGTTACATCAAAATTCTTAAGTGCATATGGAACGAAACCATCTTATATTTTTGGTTCCCTTGGTATTTACAGTATTTTAGTTAGTTTTCCGTTAATAGGGTTGGTTTTATATGACAAGCTTTTCCAGGGGGTTTTCGTACATAAAAATCCACTTTTTATAGTGGCTATTTTTTTAATTTTACTTGGAATTCAATTTTTGCTGATGGGTTTACTGGCGGAACTAATTGCCAGAGCTTATTTTGAAAGCCAGAAAAAAACAACATATGAAATTAAGAATATGAAAGTTTACTAATGTGCGGAATTGCAGGGATTGTAAGTTTTGATAAACCAATTGATAAAAAAAGTCTTCCTGAGATGCTTTCTCAGATTAAGCACAGAGGGCCCGATCAAACCGGAATATATTCAAAGCCTCATGTTTCCATGGGCATTCAGAGGTTATCTATTATAGATGTTGCAACCGGTAATCAGCCTATTGAGAACGAGGATGGCAGTATCGCAGTTGTTTTTAATGGTGAAATTTATAACTATTTAGAGCTAACTAAGGATTTAATTAGAAAAGGGCACGTATTTAAGACTAAATCTGATACTGAAGTTCTGGTTCATTTATATGAGGTTTACAGGGAGGGTATGAGTAAATATTTAAATGGAATGTTCTCATTCGCGATTTGGGACAGAAAAAAACAACTCATTTTTATTTCAAGAGATCCTATTGGTATTAAACCTTTATATTATTTTCAAAAAGGTGAGGAATTAATCTTTGGGTCAGAATTAAAAGCAATATTAGCTTATCGGGATATTAAGAAGGAAATTAATATTAATTCACTAAAAAATTATTCATTATTTGGATATATTTCTTCAGATGATTCTATTTTTAAAAATATTTATAAACTCTCCCCAGGATGTAATTTAGTCTTTTCTAAAAGTAGAAAGAAAATTATTGATTACTATTCCATGAATTCCAGGATTTTTACGGATGAACGGAATGTGGATAAGATTCTGGAAGATGCCGTATTATCGCAATCAATGGCAGATGTTCCCTTAGGTGTGCTTTTAAGCGGGGGGATTGATTCTAGTCTAATTAGTTACTATCTCACCCAAAAACTTGGCAAAAGAGTAAAAAGCTTTTCAATAGGTTTTAAGGAAAAAAGTTTTGATGAATCATTATATGCAAAAGCAGTTGCCAAGATTTTAAAAACTGACCATTATTCAGAAAATTTTGGTCCTAAAGATATTTATACTTTATTTCCGATAATTGTAGATAAAATGGATGAGCCTTTGGCAGATTCCTCTCTTTTTCCAACATATAAATTATCTACCCTGGCGAGAAAGCATGTAAAAGTTGTCTTAAGCGGTGATGGGGGAGATGAGCTATTTGGCGGATATCCTACATATCAGGGTCATCTGGCGGCTGAAAAAATTAAGAAATTTTTTCCTAAATTTTTGATTAATACAGGTTTGCGATTAATTGATGCATCCCAACCGTCTTTTGACAATTACCCGTTCGCAGAAACGGCAAAGAGATTCTTAAGAGGTCTTGGAAAAGACGGCATACAAAGACACCTGGATTGGATGTCTCTTAATGGCTTTGATAATTTATTAAACAAGGATTTTTCAGAAGATCAGGCTGGCTGTGATAAATTGTTTGCAGGTTTTGAACAGAAAATTGCAAAAATTACTAGTAATACACCACTAAAATATCAGCTTCTGGATTTTTATACCTATTTAACTGATGACCTTCTGGTAAAGATTGACAGGGCTTCTATGTTTAATTCTCTTGAAGTCAGGGTGCCCTTTTTAGATCTTAAGGTTATCTACTGCGCATTTAATTCTAAACTTAAATCAGTTAATTTATTTGAAACAAAGAAAATTTTAAGAAAATTATTAAAAAAACACCTTCCTTCAACTATTGTGGACAGAAAAAAGAAAGGTTTTGGCATTCCTCTTGCCAAGTGGGTTTACGGCGACTTAAGGGATTTAGTATACGAGCAGCTGGACAATAAGGATCTGTATAGCTATTTCGATAAAAAGAAAGTTGAAAAGTTACTGAATGACCATATGAAAAAAAGACGAAATAATGCCAAAACCTTATGGATGTTGACTTTGTTTAGCGGATGGTTGAATAAGTGGTATAGTAATTAAGAAGATTTTTGATTCCCCGGTCAATTGATGTTTCAGGCTTCCATCCAAGTATTTTTTTAGCTTTCTGAATATCTGCCTCCTTAAATTTTTCTTCGTAGGGTCTGGGTGGAAGGAATTGAACATTTTTTTTAAATAATTTTGCCATTTCTTTAATGGATTTTTGCTGACCTCCGCCTAGATTTATAATTTCAAAAGGATTTTTTAACTCACTCGTCATACCCAAGATTAAGCCCTTTATCACGTCATCTATATAAGTAAAATCACGGGTTTGGTCCCCTTTGCCATAGATTGTTAAAGGTTCCCTATTCTTTATTTGCTCCAACCATTTTGTAAAGACTAATTTATAAGAGCCTTTAGAAAACATTCTTGGACCGTAAACATTAAATAATCTAAAAATAATTATGTTTAAACTATATGTCCGGCTATAAATTTCTGCATAATATTCACCCATCAGTTTTTGATAGGCATAAGTGTTTTGCGGATTAGGTAGAAGCGATTCAAACAACGGCAAGCGCTTCTGGATGCCGTAAACTGAAGAAGATGATGTAAAGAAAAATCGTTTAATTTTTAATTGTCTTGCAAGTTCCAGCGCAACTAAAGTTCCTTCTACATTTGCCTGATGAGTTCCGATCGGATCGTCAATCGATCTCTCTATTCTTGGAAGCGCAGCTAAATGAAATAAAAAATTCGTACTTTCTAGAATTTTAGGTATCTTTTTCAGTGTCTTCTCTATTGATAAGGATACCTTAAGGATTTTGACTTTTCCTTTGCTTTTTTCCAGATTTTTTTTACTGCCGGTTGAAAAGTTATCGATAACTATTACTTCATGTTTTTGTTCAACCAAAGCATCTACTAAGTGAGATCCGATGAAGCCTGCACCGCCTGTAACAATTATTTTGCTCATAAAGAAACCTTCTTTTGAATATTGTCCAGAACCCTCATTGTATTTAGTGCTTCGTCAGCATCAGGTAAAGGCCAATGAGAATTTATTATACCCAATAAATAGTCATCGACAATTTTAACTTCTATTGCTGTTGTTAGGGTTTCATTATTTGAAAGGTTAATAGATTGTGGTTTTTTACTCTTATTTTTGTAAAAAATGAGTTGATCCGATTTATTGTGACTTATTAATTGTCCTTTTTCCCCTGTCACAATTAGATCTGTTCCGTTTCTTGGTCTGGGCAAGTTAGCGTCCAATACAACATTTCCAGTTAGCCCGGATGCGAATGTGATTGTTATTTTATAATTAAATTCATTTTCTGAAACAACTTGGGCTTTGATAATCTGTTCGTTTATTATCCAACAGGCAAGATCAACTACATGAGACCCTCCTATATATAAAAAATCCTTATTTTTATTTGCAGAGGCTCTTTGTTGATATTGTGTTTTATCATGTAAATAAGTTGTTTCTATTTTTGTAATAGTTCCCAGATCGCCTGCTAAAATTCTTTTCCTGGCTTCTAAAAAAGTAGGAGTTAGCCGGTAATTTTGACCGACAATCAGTAGGCAATTATTTTTGTGAGCTAATTTCTGCAAATATAAAGCATCTTTAAGATTGGTGGTAAAAGATTTTTCACACAGCACTGTCTTCTTTTTTTTCAGCGCTAAAGCTACGAATTCGGTGTGTTTGTCATCAGGTGTGCAGACATGGACTAAATTAGACCAATCAATGGCATTATTTAGGTTATCAAAGACAATTACATTTTTTTGCCTTTTTAATAAGTTAATTGTGCCGGGATTTGTGGTATAGACACCTGTTTGGATCCCTAAGGCAAGCTGGGCATCCAAGTGTCTTCTCCCGGCAACACCAATGCCGACTACAAGCGGTTTGATTATTTTTAATTTTTGCCTCATGTTTTATGATATTATACACGCATCAAAATAAAGAGTTAACATGAAAGTTTTTTCTATCCGCCATGGTGAACAATTATTTCCTCACAATAATGAAGGAAAAAAGTTGATTTGTGGTGTTGATGCTTCTTTAGTTGAGTTGGGAAAACAACAGATGCAGGAGTTAGGAAGAGAGTTTATCAGGAATGGAATAGTTTTGGATGCTATTTACAGAAGTCCGCTCTTGAGGGCAGCAGAATCAGCGAATGAATTAGCTGACGGACAAACTGTACAGCAATATGTAATTGAGGATTTAAAAGAAACCTTTCCTAATAGCGGTGAAGGTCATAGTTATGATGAGCTGGAAGAAAGGGGAGGGGATATATATGCCCATCCTTTTAGCCCGGATCAGGAGACGCTAGATCATCTTGTTAAAAGATCAAGAGAGGCAGCGAGAAGGATATTAGCTGATGCAAAAGAGTATGGCTTTGAATCAATCGCTATTATTGGCCATGGTGACCCTCTTTGTGCTTTGGATTGGGTTTTGAGACACGAAGGTCAACCTGCATCTTATGCAGCAATGAGAGATTCATATTACCCACAAAAAGCTCAGGCTAAAGAGTATCATTTAAATTCTGATTTAGTACTAGAAAGTGAAGGAAGAATTATTACAACCGAAGCTGCGACGCAAAGTATTGAAGGTTTCCGGAATGTCGGAAATACAGAGGCAAAAATATGACTGAAGGAATTACCCGTGGAGATTTGCCCCGCATGAAAGATCCTAATTTCAGGGTGGCTCGTGTAGTAAGTACCACTCGAGAAAAAGTTGATGGTAAGCTACCTCCACTTATGGATGATACCAGAGCTCATTATTTAGCATTGATCAGAGGAGACGGAGAGGATATTTATGTAAAAGCTGTGGCAAGCCCTTGGACGGGTGAACACGGGATTCACTTAATGGTTATTCCGGACAGGAAAGATCATCAAAACATTCCGGGTATTACGGACTTGAGTCCGGAAGCGTTGGGCAAATCCATACGCCTTGCAGAGTCTCTTGGCTTTCATATGCTACAACAACCAGAGATTTCTGAAGTTGACTTTGGAATAAATCACTCAAGATCAACAATCAGGACACTGAAGTCGCATCTTGCCTCAATTCCGCAAAATCTTCATGTTCATATTACTGGTTATAATCCCAGAGATTTAGTATCAGTAAGTAATGAAGATATTATGAAAAGTGCCGACCTGACTGGTAGAACCGCAGAGGCTCTTTACGTGCTTGGTGAAGAGCTTTTATTTGAAGAAATAGTCCCCGCACTAAGAAGTACATTTCCTGATTTTGACGCAATATTTAGTGAAATAAAAGACTCAAGAGCAAGAAGAAGATTTAACATGAATAACGGAAGAGATGGATTTGCACACCCTGATTTACCTAAAATATTACAAGCACTTGATGTTTTTGCAAAGCAAAAATATGACGAATTAGCACAATGCTTCTTTAAGAATCATGATAAAAAGAATCAATTACTGCCCAGAGGAGACAGATTACGTAATATTGATGAATATATAAGCAAGCACAAAGCGCTTTCTGGTAACGTAAAGTTGGGATTAAAATTTCTTGCTGCAATCGCAAAAGATAGAGATATTGTAGTTCAACGTGAACTAGGAGTTTTAGCACAGAAAAAAGGTGATAAATTAACTGAAACTGAAGAAGAAATTGCAACAAGAAAGATTGCTAATAGATTTTGGGCGTATGAAGATTTAGCTTATGCATTAGTTTGGTCTGCAAAAAAAGAAGACAATGGGCAGGTAAATTGGATAATGGGTTTTGATCCGAAAATATTTACCATCCACGGGCCTCATCAATCATCCGCATACACAAACAAACTGGTCGAGCGGGATATATCAGGTTATTTTAGCGATGAACAGTTATCGGAAGCTCAAAAAAGAGAAAATGCGGTTATTCTTCAAACAAGAGGAGAAGTACCTTCTTTAGAAGTAAAAGAATGAACTTCTAAGTCAAGTAGTTTATTATCTCTTGCGTTCAAATAGGCCAATAGAGTACTGAGACTTGCAAGTTCGCCGGTTACCTGATAAGTTGATAGTGACCTTACACATTCGTCTTCAATGTGTTGCCAACGCGGTTTTTCTTCGATACCCTGATTGCCTTTGACCACTTCTTGCCATGGTGTGTCCCTTGGCGTTAAGACATAAAGATATATTGGATATCCTGTCTCTTCCATTGCCTGAACTGCCCCAAGCATAGTTCTTAGGGCTTGATGAGGTTGAGTTAAAATTGCTCCGATTGTCCACCTTTGCTCCTTTGCCAAATTCAAAAAAGCGGTATTTTCCTGCCGGGTGTGATATGCCTCGAGCTTTGGGATTTTGATTCTTTCCTCAGGAATACCTAAAGTCAGTAGCTGTCTAATATATTCAGTCTTGCCGGGGTTAGCTTCGTGGGGTACATCACTTCCAAAACGCTCCCCTTCATTATTTGTAACTGCCACAAATTCTGCAGTGCCAGTTTTAATTGATTCATAAATAATATCAAATAAACCGGTAGCGTCTCCATAAGAGCGGTTGTGAAAGAATATTACATCCACAGGAGAGCGAGGTGCGCTGCTTAAAACTCTGACAGTCGACTGATAAAGTTCTAGTGCTTCAGGAATTAAAGACATAAGTAGAAGATTATACCACTATAGGATCTAGCTATCAAGCTTTAATGTTTATGCTGATGAATGTGCCAATAATCTTTCCTTTAGTGGGGTAAGCTATTATCTTGTGGTTTATATCCCAGTTCGCGTTCTGCATTACTAATATCCAAATATGCGCCGGTATTATTGGATATTCCCCAGTAAATACCGAAAGGAACTTCTTCATGCTGTAAACTCAACTTTACTAACTGAGTAATATCTCCATGGCTACTCCAAAGCTTTATGTATGGTTCACGTCTTTCCTCATGATGAGGATCATCTACACTGGTAATGGTTCCAATCCTTATACATATAGAGGGAAGACCATGCATCAAATAGTATTCTCTTGTCAGTAATTCCCCAAGTCTTTTACTACGTGCATAATAACCGTCTGGCTTAAGGGGATCATCGACAGTTAGTTTTCTTCCTTCAATTAATTCTATTTTTCGGGGATAACCGGGATATCCTCCAACAACATGAGTCGTGCTGGCAAAAATAACTTTGCTCACTTTTTGGGCTAAGGCGCACTCGTATAAGTTAGCTGTTCCTACTATATTATTTTGCAGAACAGATTCCCAGGGAGCATCCTCCCTCGGGTCAGCACCTAAGTGAACTATGTAATCAAGATGGGGTATACTTGTAACTGCTTGTTGAAGCGCAGGGTAATTTGATAGATCAACTCTCTGATGTCTTCCTGATTCTGTACCAGCTTTATCCATGGTATATACTTCATACTGATCCGCCAAAGTTCTTTTCAAAACACTGCCTACATTTCCCTCAGAACCAGTAATTAAAACAACAGGTTTATTAAAAGCTTCCATTTATTTCTTAATTATACTATACGGGAAGTAAAATATCAACTATAGGACTATTTAAATTTGTGAATTTTTGATTATTTGAAAATCCGGCAAGGGGACTATGAAGTTTGATTTGAGTCCCCTAGCCTTAAGTTGTTCCATAATAGGTTTAGCGTAATGCCAAGCTAAAATAACAACATAATCCGGTTGCTCATCCAGTAATCTCTGATTATTTACAATAGGGATATGTTTGCCTGGCAAGTACATATTTAATTTTAAAGAAGTGGGCTGTTCTGCTAAATACGGCAGTAATTCTTTATCAACTCCGTAATAATTTAAGAGAGTAGAACTGCGTGCAGGGCAGGAATTTCCGACAATTGATTTACCTGTTTTTTTCATTTTATATAGAAAATCCATAAATTCAAAACGCGCTTTTTTAACTCGTTCAGCGAATGTTTTATACGTTTCAAGTTTTCCCAATCCAAAATCATTTTCAGTTTTTAGAAGTTTTTTAACTTCCGGATTAACTTTTTTGCCCCTACCCTTGGTGGCATAAACCCTAATATTGCCTCCGTATCTGTCTCCTCTTGCTACGTCCGTCACAGTAAAATCATATTGATCAAATAATTTAATGAGTGATTTCAGTGAATAAGTCCGCAGGTGCTCGTGATAAATAGTATCAAACTGTCCGCCGTTTATGACATCAAGCAGGTAATGGGTTTCATTTACGAAAACTCCCCCTTCTTTTAATAAATTATACGCACCCACAATAAATTCTCCAATCGTTTGCATATGGGCGAAAGTATTAGTTGAAGTAATTAGAGATGCCAATCCGTATCTTTTCTTAATCTTCTTTGATGTTTTAATATCAAAAAAAGCCTGAACTGTTTCAATACCATCTTTATTTGCGATCTTAGCGATATTGGTTGGTTCAACGCCGAGTATTTTAACTCCTGCTTTTTTAAAACCCTTGAGTAGTGTTCCGTCATTAGAGCCGATGTCAATAACCAGATCCTTCGGTTTTAAATCAAGTTTTTTAACAAGGGATAAAGCCATATTTTCCTGATATATTGCAAGTTCTTTAGTTATACCGCTTCTGTAAGGATAAGCAGGATGGTAAACCTCAGATCCGGAAACACAGTAATCGATTTGAACTCCGGTACATTCCCCGCACCAGATCATCCGCAAAGGATAAGTTTTCTCAGGTTCATTAAGCGCCTCTTCCGTAAGCAGGCTATCGCATAACGGCTGATGTCCTAAATCCAAAACAATATGAAGCTTTGCACTGTTACATATCTGGCAACCTAAAATAGGTCCTGTATTAACAAGATGATGTTTTGGGTATTTTAGATTCATGATAGACCGATTCCTTTATATATTATTCCGGCATTTAAAAAGGAGTTTTTATCATATATCCTTCTTCCGTCGATGACAATTGGTATTTTCATATGTTTTTTAAAAAATTGGGGGGTTAATTTAATATATTCTGCCCAAGAAGTGATTACAATCACTGCGTCTGCGTTTCTTACTGCACCCTGTACGCTGCTTGCTAAAATAATCGGAAGGTCAGCTAATTGCTTAGGGATATTTTTTTGATAAGCGATCGGGTCATGGGCAATGACTTTAGATCCTCCAGATATCAACGCTTCAATAACCGGAAATGCCGGTGATTCGCGCAGATCATCGGTGTTGGGTTTAAAAGCGAGTCCTAAAACAACTATTCTTTTGTTTTTTAATTTGTTTCCTAAAGAATTTTTAAGATGAATCATTAGCCTCTGAGGCTGAGTGTTATTTACATCTATGACACTTTCAATAATTTTTGCATCAACTTTTAAATCCTTTGCAAAGTTTGCCAGGGCTTTTATATCTTTCGGGAAGCAGCTGCCGCCAAAACCACATCCGGAAAGGATATAGTTTAGTATTCCTGGTTTTATCCGCCTTTTTCCGTCGAAAGGACTTAATCTTTTATCCAGATGAACTCCGCGCCAGACATCGGTTATGTCTATCCCCCCGGCGGCCTCTGCAAGTCTTGCCATCTCGTTTGAAAAACTAATCAAAGTTGCCAACAATGAATTGGAGGCATATTTTGTCATCTCTGCAGTTTGCAGATTGGTAAAGATCTTTGGGGCTGAAATATTATTATAAATTTTTGCAAATTCTTCACCGCTTTTATTATCTATTTGTCCGATCACAATCCTGTCGGGATTTAGCGCATCTTCCAAGGCAGATCCTTCGCGCAGGAATTCAGGATTCATACAAAGGCCGAATTCGCCGATTTTCTTTTTAGAATATTTTTCTATTATCGGTTTAACTATCTTTTCTGTTACTCCCGGGAGTACGGTAGATTTGACTGCGATGACGTGATATTTTTTGGTCATCTTAAGCGCTTTTCCGATTTGCTCTGATGCCTTTTTGATATAGGATAAATCGAGCCTGTTATTAGTGGTGGGAGTGCCTACAGCAATAAAAGTAACATCAGATTCTAAAACACTTGCTGCAAGATCCGTAGTAGCTGTAAACAAATGTTGTTCCGTAACTTTCTTTAAAAGCTGGTCAATTTGCGGTTCAAAGAATGGGGATTTACCATTTTTAATCATTGAAACTTTTTTTGGATCTTCATCAATGCAGATTACCTGATGACCCAATACGGCAAGAGACACTCCCGTGATGAGACCGACATAGCCCGTTCCGACGATCGCAATCTTCATTCAGGAATCCTCCCTGTACCAAGTTAGGATATTTGATAAACCTTTATCAAGACCAATTTGAGGGTTAAATCCTAAGTCGCGTCTTGCTTTACTTATATCAGGGCATCTGCGGTTTGGACTATCTGTTAGATAATTTTTATCTTTGCTTTTTTCCCTGATGATCTTGCCTGAATAGCCGAATTTTTCAAAAGCCAATTTTTTCATTTTCTCTGCCAATTCATACATAGAAATTTCTTCTTTCTCAACTCCAATATTATAACTTTCAGCAGATCCTCCCCTGATCAGTGCTTTGAGATATCCGATTACGGCATCAGTTATATAGCAGAATGTTCTGGTAGGAGAACCCTGAGACAAAAGGGTAATATTTTTATTTGTCAGGATATTTTTTGCAAAATCAGGGATAACTCTCCCGTCGGTAATTTTTAGGCCCGGTCCGTAATTGTTGAAAGGCCGGACAATCTTTATTGGTAAACCATAAACTTTAGAAAAATTTACACATAAAGTTTCGCCAAATCTTTTTGATTCATCGTAGCAAGCCCTCGGACCCGTACATGAAACATTTCCCCTGTAGGTTTCAGGTGTAGGAATATTTTCTTCCGTCGGATCGCCATAAATTTCACTTGATGAGAAAAATAGTAATCCTTTAACCGGATTTTTTGTTTTGCTTTTCTTAACCGTATATTCCAGGATATTATATAGCCCCTTTACATTTGCATTAATTGTTTCAATCGGATATTGTCTGTAAAAAATTGGGGATGCAATGGAAGCTGCATGGATGATGAAGTCAAAATTTTGATTTATTGCGGGACTAAATTTAGTGATATCTTTTTTGATAATTTTAAGATTACTTTTTTTAGTTAACCACTTCGGTATGCCTCGGTTAAAAATATCCAGAGCTAAGAGAGTTATTGTTTTGTCCGGATGAGCATTATTCCAGGCAAGTATGGATTTAATAAAATAATAACCTAAAAAACCGTTGGCGCCGGTAAAGAGAACAGTGCTGTTAGCTAAGGTTTCAAATTCCTTCGCGGCCTGAACCAGTATATACTCTAAATCATCTTTTTCAACATTGCTCTTGCTCTCAGTCATCATTTCCAGACTTTCCACTTAGGATCCTTACTCCATAATATATTTAGATCTTCGACATCTTTGTAGGTATCCATCGCATGCCAAAAGCCGTCATGAATATTAACAGCCAATTGTTTTTCATTTATGAGTCTTTTAATAGCCGGGTGTTCAAATTCATTCGGGCGAAGATACGAGAAAAATTCCTTCTTAAAGATCATAAAACCTCCGTTTACCCACTCATTGAGTACCGGCTTTTCCAGAAACTCCTGAACTATATTATCTTTATCAATAGTTAGTAGGCCGTATTTACTTCTCGGGTGAACCCCGGTAACTGTCCCTATAAGCTCATGTTTTTTGTGAAATTTAACCAGATCTCCGATATTTACGTCTGAAACCCCGTCTCCATAGGTTACCATAAAATCTTTGTCTTCCTCAGGAATGTAGTCTTTTACCATTAGTATTCTTTCACCAGGCAGGGTTTCTTGGCCGGTATCTATAAAAGTAATTTTGAATTCATCTTTATAGTTATTGCTTTTAAGAATCTTGATGGAACCGTTTTTTGTATTTAAAGTAAAGTTATCAGAAGCATACTTTTGGTTTAGAAAGTAATCTTTTATATAGTCGCCTTTATATCCTAAGACAACGATAAATTCATTAAACCCGTAATGAGAATATATTTTCATGATATGCCAAAGGATTGGTTGATTGCCCACTGCCACCATTGGTTTTGGTTTAAATTCTGTTTCCTCTTTGAGTCTATATCCAACCCCTCCGCATAAAATAACAACTTTCATATTCATATCGATTCTAACGGAAGGTTTTATTAGAAGTCAAGGTAGTGTATTATCATTATTGTTTTTGATAATTATGGATAAAACAAGTATATATATATTTGCACTGGCTGCGCACGGTCTTGGAATTTCGGGGAGCGACCGGATTTTTATTGAGTTTGCGAGACGATGGGCAGAAAAATACCCCGTTGATATCTACGTTTGGGAAGAAGGATTCCAAATGTGCCGTAGGCAACATTTGGAAATTTCAAATGTCAAATTTCTAATTTCTAAAATGGATTTGTGGAGTAAATTTGGGTTTGTAGTTAATTATTTAGCCAGGATTGTGGATGGAGTAAGAATAGGGTTGACATTAAAAGTAGAAAACTCAAAAAACACCGTTGTTTATTCTGCGTCGGAATTTTGGATGGATTCTCTACCGGCATTTATTCTAAAAACAAGATATCCAAATATAAAATGGGCAGCTGCCTGGTATCAAACCGCTCCCAATTTATGGACTGGTTTTGCGGAAGGGACAAGAGAAAACAGGTATAGATTAAATAGTTTTTTATATTGGATCAGCCAATTTCTTATTAAGCCAATCATAAGGAGATCTGCAAACTTTATTTTGGTAAATAACAATGAAGAAAAAAAGCAGTTTCAGAAGGCAACAGTAGTTTTAGGCGCAGTAGATTTGAAGCAGATAAGGATTTGGAAATCAAAGTTAAAAAATTTACCAAAAATTTATGATGGTGTTTTTCAGGGTAGATTTCATCCGCAAAAGGGCGTTATAGAACTGATTGATATATGGAAGAAAGTGGTGGATAAAAAACCAGGCGCAAGATTGATTATGATAGGAGACGGGCCGCTTATGGAAAGCGTAAAGCGTAAAGTGAAAAGTGAAAAGTTAGAAAAGAACATAATTCTGACCGGATATTTATTCGATGGGGAAGAAAAATACAGAATATTTGCTCAAAGTAAAATTGTGGCCCATCCTTCGTTTTATGATTCGGGCGGTATGGCGGCAGCAGAAGCCATGGCATTTGGCTTGCCTTGCGTGGGTTTTGACTTGAAATCATACGAGTCGTACTACCCCAAGGGGATGATTAAAGTACCGTTAGGAAATTTAGAAGGATTTGCCGGTGAAATTTTGAATCTATTATCGGATGATAGGTTATATACAAATATAGCAAAGGACGCGCAGGATATGATCGGCGGAAATTGGTCATGGGAAAAAAGGGCTGACGATATTTTCCGCCTCGTGGTAGAATAGCTCCGATATGAAAAAAATAAGCGGTGTTTCAGCAGTCATTCCCAGTTTCAATGATAAACAAAAAGTATTTAGACTTTTAAATTCTTTAAAGAGATCAACTTTTCCTAAGCTGGAGATTATAGTTGTAGTGAATGGATCTCCGGATATTTTAACGGAGGGTAAGAAAAAATACGGATGGGTCAGATGGATAGATGCGGGAGAAAAAAATATCGGGCAGACGGGTTGTTATAATTTAGGATTTGCCAATGCCAAAGCAACAAACAGTATTCTTTATATAGATTCAGATGTGGTAGTAGATAAGAATATGATTATGCGCCTAGTTGACAGGGCGGAATCAGAGGAAAAGATAGGAATTGTTACCCCAATGATTCTTTATCTTTCTGATAAAAATTGGGTCAATCAGGCCGGTGCCGATGTAAATTTAATCACAGGTCAAGTAAAAGTCGGATGGGGTCCAAGGGAAGATTTTTTAATTTCCAAAAAAGTACAAAATTCAGGGACTGTTATGCTCTTTAAAAGAAAAGTAGTTGATAAACTTGGAGGAGTTGATGATTGGTTTCTCTGTTATTTTGATCCCGATTACTGTTTAAGAGCAAAAAAAGCCGGCTTTGATACCTGGTACGAACCCGAGGCCATTGCTTATCATGATCAGTCAAAAGATGAAAGTTTCTGGAGGCCAAGAGTGTTGACAAGAGCGTATCTATTGGGAAGAAACAGAACGCTTTTTATGAGAAAACACGGAAATATGTTTAGCTTTAGTTTATTCCTGCCTTTATTATTAGGATATTATCTTGTAGAATCTGTGCGTTTTAGAAAAATAAATAAATTTTTTGAATTACTTTGGGGTACAATAGTCGGATATTTTTATCCGCTTAACAAGAATGTATATATTCCTCTTCCAAAGATAAAAAAATGAAGATAATCGATAATATAAAACTTATACTACCTTTTTCTTATATGTGGCTTTTAAAATCCACAATAGGTAATATTAAAACAATTCTGGATTTAGGTTGCGGAGACGGGACTTTGATGGAACTGCTTTCTTATGGAGAAAAATGGCAAATTACCGGAGTTGATATTTATGGGAAAGATATTGAAACTGCCAGGAAGCGAAACTTTTATAAGAAATTAATCAGAGGGGATCTTTTAAAAACAATTAAAAATAACCGTTTAAATTCCAAATATGATGTTATTTTTTTCTCTCAAGCGATTGAACATGTCTCAAGAAATCAGGGAGAGAGAATTTTGGATGAAATTGAAAGATTAGCAAAAAAAAGGATTATTGTGGGGACTCCAAGGGGGTTTATGGAGCAACCACATGAATTTTTGGACGGCAATCCTTATCAGGTGCATAAATCCGGCTGGAGTATTGAGGATTTTACTTCCAGAAAATATAGAGTGTATGGGGTAGGTTTTTTACCAATTTGGTCTCATGACGGACTTGGGAGGAATGCAAATGTATTCACTATGTTTATAGCGAACATAATTTCTTACTTGATGTCGCCGATTGTATATTATTTTCCAACCCTTGCGGCCGGTGTTATAGCGGTAAAAGATAAAAACAAGAATGATTAGAGAATCCGTAGGAAAAGCACCATCCCTATCAGTTGTAATAGCAAATTATAACGGACAACAGTATTTAGATACCTGTTTAACTTCTTTATTAAAATCTTCAATATTAATTTCTCCCGGATCGGATTATGAAATTATTGTTATTGATAATAATTCAACTGATTTAAGTATAAAGATTGTCAAAAAATTTCAAAAAAATAATTCCCGGATTAAGATTTTTCAAAATAAAGTAAATATCGGAGTTCCGGCAAGCAGAAATATTGCTATAACCCATTGCAGGGGAGAAATTATAATTTTCTTGGATAATGATACGGAAGTTCAAAAAAACTCAATCAATGAGTTAATCAGGCCATTAATCAAAAATCAAAATATTGGTGCCGCTCAGGCATTACTGATAGATTTTGAAGACAGGAATTTAATACAAATGGCCGGCGGACACCTAATCCCTCAGGCTATTTGGTTGATGGGTTTTTATGAAAGGAGAAATTATAAAGAAATAAAGTCCAGACTGGAAGAAACTAATATTATTGCGATTTCTGCTGCGCTGGCAGTGAAAAAAGAAGTGCTCGACAAAATCGGCGGCTATGATGGTTTATTGCATAATTATACAGATGATTTAGATTTCTCCTGGCGTATTTGGATTTCAGGATATCGGGTTGTTCTTGCTCATCAATCAATAATTTTTCATTACACTAAATCAATAGTCAGGCGGTCAAATATAGGAGCCAATAAATTTGATATTTATTTTCAGCTTGCGAAAAATTCATTTAGATCAATATTAAAAAATTATGAGATTTTTAATGTTATCAAATATTTGCCGCTAAGTTTATTTGTCAACATATCCAGAGCTATTTTGGTATTAATAAGAAGGGGGGAATTTTCCGCTTTGTTTGCTACATTTTACGGTATTTGGTGGAATTTTTGGAATTTACCTGATACGGTAGCGAACCGAATTAAAACTCAAAATACAAGAAGGTATAAAGATAAAATGATTTTGAAAGAAGTTTTTGTTAAAAGCAGTTTAATCGATATTTATAACAAAAATTACAAAAGCTCAAAACTTCTATGGTAAAAAAAATATTTTTCCCCCCTCTTTTTTTCCTGATATTGTCCGGAATATTAATCTTCTGCTGGTTTAGGTTTGGGCATGTGTATGGGGGAGGGGATACCGGTTTGCCGACATACAATCCTTCAGTTATGGTAAATATAGCCGGTAATATCTGGTGGGATTCCCTGGCTCCGGGTATTCCTGTAGCCCAGGGGTTAACTTCAGTACCGATCCTTTATTTCCTGTCAATGCCACAAATGTTGGGAGCAAGCCCGGTTTTTATCCAGGCATTTCTTTTTTTTATACTTCTTTTTCTGATGGGTTACGGCATGTATCTGCTGGCTCTTGATATCTTCGGGAAATCCAACCGCATACTGGCTTTTTCGGCAGGAATATTTTATTTATTCAACCCGTATATGATGGTTCAGATTTGGCACCGTTTTATTCACAACTCGATGTTTTTCGCGGCCTTCTTGCCCTTTTTAATCTTAACTTGGCGCGCCTGGATCAAGAAGCGTAATCCTGTATATTTATTGTTATTTCTTTTGGTAAATTTTTTGGCTGTTTATATCTTCGGCACGATTGCCTTTATTGTTGCGGTTTGGGCACTGCTATTTTTACTGACTCTACTGGAAGCAATTATACCCTGGAAAGGCAGGAAGACTGCCTTCAGTTTGTTAGTGGCTTTTTTAATTGGTCTGATTTTTTGGTTTTTAACCAATAGCTGGTGGTTGATGCCTACTTTCAGTGTCAGTCCGGCTATACTGGCTGAGGTACACACAACCGATGATAGTTTAAACACTCTTTTGTCACTCAGTAATTCAACAATCCTGCCTTACACCCTGCGTTTGATTAATCCTTTTTATCTGTATTGGGAAGCTGATTTTGGGACCGGTTACCGGAATATATTTTTTCAGGTAATATCCTGGTTATTTGTGCCGATAGTATTTATTGGTTTTATCAGGGGTTTAAAACAGAAACAATATATTATCTGGAGCCTGCTTTTTTTAATAATCATCTTTCTTTCTAAAGGGGCAGCTCCGCCTTTTAATTTTCCCTACATTTGGGGCTTCTCTCACTTTTTTCCATTGGGAGTAATCAGGAACCCTTTTGAAAAGCTGGGGATTTTACTGCCCTTTATTTTTGCAATTTTATTTTCCTCAGGCTTGCAGTTTTTGCTGGCCAGCGGATTTAAAGCTATCGGTAGATTTAAAACAATTGCTGTTTTAATAATTTTAATTTTGCTCCAAATGACATTTTTCTGGCCAATGTTTGCAGGTAAGCTATTCGGTACTTTTGAAAAGCAGAATTTTGTTGATGTGCCTTCAAGCTATGCGCAGGCTGACCGCTGGATTAAGGAAGATTTAGATAATTCCAAGGAAGGTAGAATTCTGCACCTGCCTTTATCCAACAAAGAAGACATTATATACAACTGGCAGTATGGTTATCATGGGGTGGAACCGTCCGCTGCCATCTTTACCTCCCTACCATCCATAGCCAGGGGATTGGATCTTCCCCGGGTCAACGATGCCCTGTCAGGCTTATCACTGATATTTCACAAACCAAATGCCACCGATCCGGCTGTGATCTTAAAAATGCTACAGGATTTTAATGTTAAATATGTCATCTTACACAAAGATGTGGATTGGCTGGCAAGCAGCCTTTATAACCCGGCAGAAACTGAAGCAGTCTTAGATAATTTAAGTTTCCTGGAGAGGAAAATTGCATTTGGAAATCTAATTATCTACAAGTTATCTACCTCCTCTTTTAGTCGGAAGATTAAATTAATGGATAATATCCAGTATTTTTTGTCTTCCAGAAATAATATTTCAACTCAGGATTATTCTGTTAATTCTATTGAGTTGCCTCCCTCTTTGGAAACAAATATAAGTAAACAGCTTTTTGGATCGGGAGCAGAGTCATTGCTTGCCCCGGAAAGTTTTTATAAGTATTATCCTCAAAAAATTATTGATGAAAATTTATTAGGAGAAATGCCAGCAGCTAAAATCTTGCCGGATTCCCCGCTGTATATCTTTATAAGAATAAAAGAAGTTGTTCAATCTGCCGGCTTATTGCCGGATGAAAAATTTTCTTTTAAGCTTACTTTAGCTGGTAAAAGATTGATTGAAGGTTATTTACTTAATGAAAAAGAGTCAAAGCAGTCTATCGTACCATTGTTGAAAGAATATCAAAGGATTTTACCCGGAATTAAAAAAGATGTGCTGGCAAGAACAAGCGGGACGAAGGGGGAGAAAGAAATCTCAGTTAATTTTATTTTCTCGAGACATCTGGCGTTGTTGGAACTTCTTAAAAAGAGTGTTGATGATCAGACTAAAGCGGTAGTGGAAGAAAGTTTAAATAAATTAGGTGATTTTGTTAAAGAAACTGATGTTATTCCCAATTATCAAATAATTGAAAAAGAAATTTTACCAGGTATCGACCGGTCAATAGCAAGATTTAATCTTCCTGTTGCAGGTAAATATGAATTATTGCAGGTGCACCAAAATGTTGCGAATTTTTATTTAGATAATTTAAAGTCAAATAGATTTCAGATAAATAATGAAGCAAAGGAGTTGCAAGGACTTATCGAGGGTAATTTTATTTCTTATGGCACACTTAACTTGGGGCAAGGACTTAATGAAGTAAGTTTTAATTCAATACCTTCTGTAAATCTTGCCGCATTTAAGGCGATTGTGGTCAAAGGTAATGTAAAAAAAACTAATGACGAAATTGAAATCACTTCTGATGTTCATGATCCGAGCTATATTGATATTCCCCTGAATCCGGTTAACGGAGGAAGCTGGTATCAGATAACTTTTGATTCCTGGATTAAACTTGGTAACAGATTTAGAATACAAGTGTTTCAGGACACCGATATTTATAACCCGTTAATTTCGGGCGAAAAATTGCCCAGATACGATAGTCACTTTACAGCAGATAACTATAAAAATTATTGGAATAATCAAAAATATGATTTCTATCTTAGACCCACCACCACCAATGCTTTTATCCGTATTGAGGTTTTGCCGTGGGATGGTTGTGTATACATCCAGGAATCTAAGCAAACTTGTCTAAATAAAATTATCAGGTCAAGATTTGAACAACCTGGCCAAATTAATTTAAGAAATATCAATATATTTAGAATATTAAGGAACCCTATTTTTTTAAAGGTTAAACTTTCAGAATCGGTTAGTCCTAGTTCGGGAGAGGTAAATTTTATTAAAGAAAATGCTTTTCTGTATTCGGGTAAAATCAAAATAACAAGGCCGATCTGGCTATTTTTTGGCGAGTCATTTGATCCGGGGTGGGAATTAACGCTTATTAAAAATAAACAAGTCCTCAAATCTACACAACATTTACTTGGTCAAGGATTTGCTAATGTATGGTTAATAGAGAAGGAAGGCGAGTATGATTTTCAAATAACTTACTCTCCGCAGCAATTTATTCAAACCGGTAGCTTGTTTGCCGGTTTAGGATGGACTATAATTATTTTAGCAGTATTAAAGGGGTTTATATTCCACAAATGACATTTATAAATAGAAAATTCTATCTTTTTTTTCTGGCATTTTTTTTGCCCGTTTTATTTACAGGAATATTTTATATTTTTGAATATGGATTATTTTTTGATTCCTGGAATAAATTAGTAAATCCTTTAGTACTTTCCCTGATAACCGTAACAATGATTGTGAAAAAAAACCTAAAACGTTTTGTTTTTATTTTCTCTATAATTTGTTTGATAGCTATGGTTTTTATTTATTTATTTAATTTGATTGATGTGTCGCAAATGGTGGGAGATTTCGGATTTAGTTTACTCCTAATAACAATTATTTTATATATTCCCCGGATCATTAAAGAAGGCCATCTTGAAAAGTTTTAATTAATGTTGATAATGAAAAGATCAACTATCCTTCCCCCTCTTTTTTTCCTGATATTGTCCGGAATATTAATCTTCTGCTGGTTTAGGTTTGGGCATGTGTATGGGGGAGG
>Ga0209542_10000195_pt1 | contig 151760 bp, 143 predicted proteins | sample RifCSPhighO2_01_FD_184028 | JGI IMG/M metagenome (GOLD analysis project Ga0209542, IMG submission 184028) | Soil microbial communities from Rifle, Colorado - Rifle CSP2_plank highO2_0.1 (SPAdes) (version 2) | ecosystem: Environmental > Terrestrial > Deep subsurface > Rock core/Sediment ... | reverse complement strand
AGGATCAACTGAGATGTCTTTGATGTTCTGCCAGTGCTCAGGGTTAATGTGTTTTAACTGTTTAATAAGTTCTCCGTTTTCGTTTATTACAATAATTCTTTTATTTTCCGGATCTGCTATGTAAATGTTGTCAAAGTTATAATAAGCTACAACTTCTGCCGCACGCTTAAGCGGAGCGTCCAAACCTTTTATTTCAAAATCGTCCTTAATTCCCCTTGTGTGTTTCATTACATTACCATCCCCTGTAATTACATAAATGCTTGTAGCTACGGATAGCGATTTTGCATCTGTAAATTCTTCGCTTTGCGCCCACAAGCTTGGAGACAACTCGTTTTTCTCTTTTGTATATTTAATAATTTTTCCGTCTTCCAGCGAATACACAAAATCCAGATAAGTGGCGGTTTTATTTAAGCCTTCTTTGCTGTAAGATTCCAAAACTTTATCAATCACAATGCTATAAACCTTATATCCTTCTTTATCGCTGAAGCTCAAATTACCGTCGTCGTATGAAAGCGAGTTAATTCCGTCAAACGATGTGCTGTACTTCTCATATTTAGGTGTATTTATAGTTGAAATATATAACTTGCCTGATGAGTTATCAGACACAATAACGTTATCATCAAGTACCGCTATTTCCGAGGTTTCCGCTGTAGGTTCAGTTATTTTAATATTATATATGGGCGGGTCTTTCACTCTGGTTGTTTTAGTTTCGGCGTCTTTTGAGGTTTCTACTTCAGGCAATGTTTCTATTTGAGAAGTTTCTTCCGTCAACTGTTGGGTAGATTCTCCCATTACATTTTCGTCTTTGATTCCTGAATCTTCGCTTTTGCTGGTTAAAGTTGTTTGAATAGATGCTACCATCAGTAGCACAATTGATCCGACAAAAAGTTTGAATCTCTGTTTTTTGAGGAATTTCAAAATTCCCGTTTTATCAATTTTAAATAACTGTGGAGCGCTCTTTTTCTTTACGGCTTTTTCGTCGTAAAATTTTATGGTTTCCTTTTCCGAAAATGTTACCTCCTCGATAAATTTAAGTACCAGGCTGGATGCGTCCGGTGGTAAATCTGCGCCGAGAAGCGGCTGACTTAAGAATTTCTCCAGCGGAACCAATTCTGCAAATTTTGGTGTACAAAGAGCTACTACATCATCTTCTTTTATAAAACCGGAGGCGGCGGAAAAGTTGCCCTCATTTAATGTTTCTATTGTTTTAGGAAAACCGTCCCTGATTAAATAAACTTTGCCTTCTCCGTATTGGACTATGTAAATTACATTTCCCCACAAAACCGCAGTAAGTATATCAATGCTGACCTCTTTTTTTACCCCTCCGGATAACGATCTGATCTGTTCCGAAGGCAGGTTCAAAATTTTTTCCGTAATATCCGACAAAGCCCGTTCAATAGATTGTATAGGTGATATATTTTCCGACTGGTAATAAGTTTCATTTAAAATATCCGTAATAATTTTTGTAATCAGTTTCGAGTCATTAGGAATTTCACTTTTAATGCAAAATGTTGCAAATACCGAGCCTTTTCTTGCCTTTAAATCTGCACTTTCGGGAATTACAACTATATTGTCGCTTACAATATTTGACGAACTTTCAATACTCGGTTTAATATTTTGGATTTTGGCAGTAAATCTTTTGTTCATATGATTATAAAATTAAGAATGAAAGTATTGTAAATCCGGCTGCAAAAAGAAAATGGATCCAAGCAATTGTCCCGAAGACCACACTGGTATCAGTATGAAAACTGTGGTTCATCAGCTTAACCTGACGGGTAATTAAAAACGCGAAAACAGTGTAAATAATTTGGATAATAACAATTAACACTTCTATCAGTTTAACGAACCCTCCTAAAGTAAATAGTTGCGGAAGTACATTATTGATGTCCATGTCTTTTTCTTTCCTCCATAACAAAATCAGACAAAATGTCCCTTACTTTTGAGGGATTTGAAACATTGTAGAACTCAAATTCTGTTTTTTCTCCTGCAGTTTGTATTAGTACGTGTCCAATATTGAAAATGGTGCCGAATGCTCCGCTGATATTTGAAGTGACATCCTCTATATTTGATAAGGGAGCCTCTGAAATGTTTTTATATAAGATTCCCACAAAGTCCATATCAATAATTTTTTTGTTGGTAATCAAATATATATTGAAATACCAGTTAATATAATTGGCAAATACAAAACCGAATAAAAATAAATACCAGAATATATTTACAATAAAAATCAGTCTGGCGGGAATAAAATCCGGGGTTCTGCCGTTGAGAGACAAGAAAAAGTAGTTTAGTAAAAAAGGAAACAGTGCAAAAAAAACTGTAGTCAAAATCCATTTGTAGTTGGTTATAAAAGCTTTGCGCAATACATAAAGTATCTGCTCATCCTGATCTTCGCCGTCATATCTTGAACTTTTAGGATTTGTCACCCGCGATGAAAAGGGGTTTATCATGGCTTGATTATAACATTTTAAATAGAGTGCCCGCGTATAGATATACGTTAAAGAAGGCGCTTAAGATTATAATCAGTTTGGTGGCTTTTGTAACTTTTTGGTCTTTAAATGAACTTAAAAGCAGCAAGTAAAGAAGTGGAAGGAAATCCAATGTATATCTCGGGCCCAGCTGCAGCCAGCCCGGCCAATAGTAAGTCAGCAGGATAGAAAGTGTTATTACAATGGAAATTATGCTGAACTTTTGTTCTTTATTCAATTCTCTTAATTTAAAGACATACAGCAAGATTGGTGAAACTATAAAAAGACTTGTTCCCGGAAAACTGACCTTTACAAATGGTGGCACTAAAATCAGGTTATTGCCTCTGTTTAACAGCACCGGATCAAGACCTTTGAGAAAATAATAGTAAATATTTGACGGAATGTTTTCTAGTTTAAATAATCCCAAATTTATAAGTTCAAACCTTTGTTCATCGGTCAAATACCAGTTATTTACCATGGTATATCCACTGTTAAAAGGATTTTCAAATCTGGCATAGTTGTATAGCAGTAAAAATGCAATAGACAGAACCGGAAAGAATAACAAAACTAAAAAGTACTTTAAACGTTTTTTTAACACATTTGCATTATCGAAAAGGATTGAGAGTATAAAAAATATAATGATTAAGGCGGAGGTGGGGCGGGACATCAACAATATTCCCATATATAAACTTATCAGCCACCACCGTTTTTTGCCATAGAATTCATGCAGTGATAAGAAGCTGAAAAGCACTGTAAATGTTTGGAGAAAATACCAGCTCCAAGCCATGAAAGCGTTGTAGATGTAGACGGTCGAAAATATAAAAGAAAAGGCCAGAATTGCCGAATCAGAATTACTGAATTTTTTAAATTTCGCCAGCTTTAAAATTAAAAAAAAGATTGCCAGGGTGATAAAAAACTGAATATACCCCTGTTTAAAGTCAATTGTCAATATCTGCTCAGAAAAAGCTACGAATGGTATTAAAAAAATACTAGGGAATGGACCTAAGTGCCAATAGTACTTGTTATTAAATAAAACATAATCGGTATCCGGATTATCTAAATCCAGGCGGTTTTGCAGTAAGGAGCGGGTTAATTTAATATAATCTTCGTGGGAAGACAGAGTAATTTCTTTGACTTCCAAAACATAGTTGAAGAGAAAGATCAAAGTAAAAAATACTACTATTATGCCTGTTATAAAAAATACTTCTCTTTTTGTATTCATATGAAAAAATAATGCCACAGTGAATAAGCCGTTAGCAAAACATTTAAATAAATATACTTTTGTTCTTTGAATAAAAGAAAACTCAAAGTTATAGGAACTAACGCATACCAGGGTGTGACCCACGATATATATAAAAACAAAAAGCCGACGAATGACCAGAACATAAATTTAACCGGTTCGCTAACTTTATATAAAAACCGGTAAATAAAATATAAATAGGCGGCAGTATATGTAATTAATCTAAAAAACGATGCGTTATTTAAAAACAGACTATTTGATAGAGCAATAAAAGGAGAACACCTGTACAAACATCCTGCCTGCGGATTGATATAAAAAAGCATTAAACCATTTAAAGGGTCTGTTATTTTAGTGTTTTCCCATTTTATAAATAACGGGATGAGGGAAATAGTTATTAGAACTGCTGTAATTAGTATAGTTTTTAAAACGTTTGATACATAATTTTTACCGTTTTTAAATACAAAAACCGGGAGAAAAATAACCGGAATATATTTAATCAAGATCGATAATGAATTTGAAATAACTGCGTATTCGTTTTTATTTTTAATTAAAAAGTAAATTGATAGGAGCAGTAAAAATATAATTAGAATATCATTGTGCCCGTCTAAAAAAACGTGTATTAGCAGGGATGGATTTAGTAGGAACAGATAGAATATTTTGGAATCCAATGACAATAAATTAATTAATTTTTTTAACAGAAAAAGCGTAAATATATAGAAAATAATATTTACTATTTTATACAAGTAAGAAGCAGTAAGTATATTTCCTGCCAATCCAATAGGCATAATTATAAAGTAAAACAAAGGACCATACGCTGCAGGCAATGTATTCCACCAAACGTTTATCTCTTTTATCCATGGATTTGATGCTAAGTCTGATAAAGAGTTTGAATATATATTTATATTCGAAGTTGCCATGGATTTGGCATAAATAACATATGCATAAATATCCACACTTAATAATGGGGGAGTAATAAAAAGTAAAAATATAATTGCCGCTGCTAAAACTATAATGGATTTTTGTTTTAAATTGACTTTATTCCGCAATGTTAAAAAAAGGTATAAACCGATTAATAGAGTGAAAACAGATGCTACTGCCATAATATTTTCCATTGACATGTTTTCGATGTTTGTTTGTATATATGACTGTCTGGAAAATGAAATAAAAGATAAAACCAGGAAAGAAATAAAATACATTGATACTGTAATTAAAAACAACATGAGAATTAACCTATTGAATTAATACAGCAGACACCTCATCGCTATAAACTGCTTTCCAGCCTTTTTCATCTATTAAAAATTTATACAATTTGCTGCCCTTGTAATCCAATATAAATCCAATATTGTATTTGTCCACTAAATATTTGAGTTTGTCGTAGTTTTCCGTCGGGCTTGTAATAATTTCGTTGTACTCTTTAAATAAGAATCCTTCCCCGTTTTTCCAGGAGGGCATTCTTCCGTCGATAAAAGTTTTATGCTCAGGAAGCTGCCAAATTAAAAAACCTCCGAAATTGTAGTGGTTGAACATGTTTCCTTCTAATTTGTTTTGTTTTAGGTAAGTTATAGCTCCGCACGGGTATTTGGTTTTTTTGCAGAATTTATCGGTCGATAATGTTGTGTCAAGACTTTTGAAAAACAATTCGGCGGAAAATAGCAATAAGACGGGAAAAAATATACTCCCGATAAAATTTGATATTGTATACAAGAACGGTTTGTTTATTCTTTGAAGGAGTAATACTGTTACGTTTCCCCATAAATAATCAACCGAAAACACCCCCAAAATTACGAGTATTCTAAAAAAATAAACAGATCTTATTGACCAGATAAAAAATATTACTACCGAAGCGACGTACCAATACTGGAACTTTTTATCAAAACGTGAAGGATTGTTAATTCTATATAATTTATTGCTAATAAGAGCTGAAGCCAGTATTAAAGAAGAAGACATATAAACCATATTAATCATAGTAACGCTGGATACGGTCAAATTTAAAGGCAGCATCTCAGAAATACCAAGATAGTCTTTAAAGTGGGCGGCATCGTTTATTAAGGTCATCCATAGTTCTATTCCGTTTGGGTTTAGCATTGTAGACGCCAGACAAAGAGAATAAATTGAAATCCTTTTTACCAGTTCAATTTTTTTAAGTGACTTGTTTTTTAATTCAGTGTAGGTTTTTGAAGCAAAATATAATGCCAAAATCAAAAGAGCCAGCGTAAAATCCGCGTGCATGTTTACCCAAAGCGGAAAAAGCAAAGGAAGCATAAATACATACTTTTCTTTTTTTATCAGAACATATATGAGAAATAATAAGAAAACGGTGCTGAAAAGCAGAGGTCGGATTGTTACCTGAAACGAGCTTAGAGTGATAAAAATTATTAAAGCTGAAGCGGTTTTTCCTAATAGTGATGTGGGTCCGTTTATTTTTTGCAGTAGGTAAATAATTAAAAAACTGATAATAAAACCAATCAACAGGCTCATTAGCACCGGTCCCGCCAATTTAAAAACTGAATATAAGATTATTTGCGAAATCCAGTATGAATTTGACCATTTGTAATCAGTATATGTATAGCTAAAAATATTTTCTGTCAAAAGCTCTCTTTTGTTTACGATGTATTCACCATATTTATAGTGCCAGCCGAAATCCGGATCCGAAGGAAATGTGTATAACAGCATCATTCCTACCACGACGAGTATTAAATATTCTATTCTGAAATGTTTATTTAGTAGCTTCCGCACTAGGAGATTATATATTATGAAAAGGGAATTTGGTTGCTTTATTTTTTAATAAAATCGTAAAGCCTGCTTCTTAAGGAGATAAATCCGGGGGCTCTAAGATTAAAAACGGTTTTAAACTCATCACCGTCTATAGAAAAACTCCCGCTGTTGGTTTGAAATGTTATTTTAATAGTTTTGCCGTTGGTGCCTATGTCGGTATCTACACTTGAAATACTGGTATATTTATTGCCTAATTCGTCAGCTCTATCTGCCATTTTGTCTACTGAATAAGGATTTCCTCCCCAGCATTTTGTAGTTACGGGCGACACTCTGCTTCTGTCAGAGCTGTTGCCTTTTTCAAATACAGTAACTGCGTTTAATATATCCGCCATTTCTTTTTCACTCAGCCACGGGCTGGAGCGGCCGCATTTGTCGGAGTTGTCGTTGTATGTTTTTGTAAACCAGGCTTTATAAAACCAGGGAGACTTGGCTTTTTTTTCATAGGCGTCGCCCGGCCAGCTTCCGCCTGCTTTATCCCATCCCACATTATTAATATATCCGCCGGTTGTAGAAGAATACTGAGAGGTGGAAGCTCCGTCCAGAATGACGTTTTTTGTGTCGTCCACCGCTTTTTTCCATTTGGCAGGAGGGTTGTCGGATTTGCTTTTTAAAAATACCTGGCAGGATTGTGATGTGCAAATAGGTTTTTTGGATTTGTATGCGTAGGTTCTTGCTGCAATAGCCTGGGCTTTTAGAGCGTCTTCGTGCCAGTCGCTGGGCATTTCGGCTATTCCGTACAAATATTTTTGGAAATCTATTTCCCCGTATCCCTGAACGTTGATTTTTCCGGGGAAATCATCCTGCTTTTTAACTCCGACCTTGTAGTAAAACTTTAGTATCTCTTTGTAGTCCTGCCCTCCGTCTGCTCTGCCTTTTGCCCCATACTGGCTCATTCCGTTGTAGTGAGTATAAGCGCCGTAGCTCATGGCCGCGAAAGCCGGAGAGAAAGGAGGATCCGGCAATTTATATTCCGGAGCCTGGTAATTTCCCACGCTTTCGGTTCCCGCACCGCTTTTAGCGTCTATAATGCTTTTCTGGGCTGCACTAAGTTTGTCTATTCTTTCCTGAATCGAAGCCAGGTCTTCTTCTGTTTCCTGTTTTTCTTCAGAAACCTCGCTGATTTCACTTGCCTTTTGATTTTTTTGAGTTTCCAAATTATTTTTAAGGACTAACAAGTCGGTTTTGGATTTTTCCAGTTCATTTTTGGCGTTCTCGGCGTCCATTTTATTCTGTTCGAAATTTTTTATTTCCGAATTCAGAAAATCTATTATTTTTAATGTTTCTGAAGACATTACTTTGCTGTAAATATAATCGAGTGTGTATGACTGAAATCCAGTTAAACCCAGCTCGACCTCTGAAGCCGATCCGAGAATAATTTCCAAGTCTGAAGTAGGAGATTTTTTTGAATAGCTTCTTATAATGCTGTTTCTGAATTTTATTTTATCCTCCAATGCAGCTTGTCTGTTTGCAATGTTGTAGTTTATTTTTTCCAGCTCCAGCTCCAAGTCTTTTATTTCATTTTCAATTTCTATGATTTCTTCGGTTGTCACGCCAAGCTGCTGCCCCAGACCTGTTATTTTTTTGTTCAGATCGGAAATTTTACTGTTGAGGTTGTCAAGCAATCTTGATTTTTCTTCTCTTTCTTCGTTGGCGTCTTCAAGTTTTTCTGCACATTCTGCCTCAGTTGTACAAGTGCTTTTAGAGCTTTTGGCAAATGCGGTTAATGCGAATGTTGAGGCTATAATTAAAAATATTGAGACTATCGCGTACTTTTTGGCGGGCATATGGTTATTATATCGTATTTTTTAAGTTCTCATGGCTTCACAAAATATTTGAGCGTGCTATATTTATTGTATAGTGGTTTTAATGCGTTTATTAAAGGAATTTAAGATAAAAGCGGCAGTTTTTCTTTTTTTAGTCTTTATATTTCTACCGTTTATATTAAATAAGGATGTTTTCGCTTGTCCTATTGATCCGAGTAAAGTAGATATGAGTGTTGATAGCTGCACTGCCGGAGGTGTAACTGTAAAAATTAGTGCGGAAGGCGGCGGGGAGACTTCTCCATATCCACATACTATAGACTACACAGTGACAGCGGTTGAAGGCGTTACTCAAACTGGAAGAGTAAGTGGAGAAGCTCCGTACTCTTGTAATATATCCATCGGAGCAAGTTTTGAGAAAACTGTATTTGTTCCATTCAGCAAAGCACCTACCGGGCCGGTTTTGGTTACTCTGGTACTTGAAAGTTGGGGACTTGTGAGTAATTATTCGGGAACAGATTCGGTGTTGTTGCAGCGGGCACAGTGCAACCCGGAACGAAATGCTAATGGTGTTGAATGCGATACCGGTGCGGAATGTAAGTCATTTTACTGTGATCCCTCTAATGGAATATGTGCCTGCATACCTGACGGGACTAATGTGGAGGCTGTGGGCGGCTCTTGCGGGGATTGCTGTTCCGGTAGTTGTACGACCGGAACCAGATTTTGTAAAACTAGAGCAGCTGGAGAGTGTGCAAATATTGGTGAAGACTGTAGCAGTGCGTGGGGTAAACCTTGTTGTATAACAGGTTCTGTGGAATGTAAATACCGATATTCTGCTCCCGGCGGTTCCCTTTGCGAAAGAAAGACTTCCGGTTCCTGCAAATCGTGGGGAAATATCTGCGGAGGTGCGGCGGATAGTTCTTGCTGCCCTGACGGATCAGGTAATCCAGTCAATTGTGTTGCAACTACAGGAGGGAGATACCAATGCGGTGGAGATACTTTTGATTGGGGTATTCCGCCTCTAATTGAATACACCGGTCCAATTTTAAATCTCGAACAGATTGTTACTGTTTTATATAGAATTTTATTCCCGATTGGTGTGGCATTTGGCGCATTTATGGTAATTAAGGCCGGTTATACAATAATGACAAGTGAGGGTGAACCTGCAAAAGTGACGGAAGCAAAAGAGGATTTGACTGCTGCAGTTGTAGGGTTATTGTTTGTTTTATTGTCTGCCGTTATTTTGAGAGTTATAATATCCTCATTATTAGGTGCAGATATTTAATATTTATTAATTAGAAGGAGGTGTAAGTATAATGTCATTAGTTCAAGAAGTGTACGCTCAAACAACTGTGAACGTACCGTCTGTCCCCGGAATAGAGAACTTGGGAGATATTTTCGCCTTAGTTGTTAACATTATACTGGGTGTGGGCTGGGCTTTGGTTTTTGTAATGCTTGGTCTGGGTTTAGTTCAATACATAATGTCAAAGGGAGAAGCAAAAGCAACCGATGCTGCCAGGCAGTGGCTTACCGCCGCGGCAATTGGTGGTATAGGATTGTTCTTCTTAACAACTTTGAGAGTGATATTATTCAACTTAGTCGGATTAGGGACTAACAATCAAATAGGGAACAACCAAATAGATATATTTAACTAATATATTCAGGTAAAAGACAGATTGAAATTTAAATTAGTGAAAATCAGCTCCTCCGGAATAAAAACCGGAGGAGAAAGTTCATCAATATGAATTTACTCGAAAAAGTTTATGCTGCCGGAGTAGATCCTAACATAGAAGATCCACTGGGTGGTAATATAAATAGCATATCCAAGGTGTTTGGAGTGGCAACAAATATTCTGCTTGGAGTAGGCTGGGCTCTGGTTTTTGTTGCGGCTACTCTAGCAATTATTAAATATATAAATTCCAAAGGGGATCCAAAAGAAACCAATACTGCACATACTTGGCTTTTATATTGCGGTATAGGGGCTTTTATTATGTTTGCCTTCACTACTATTAGATTGATAATTCCCAGGATGCTCGGTGCTACTTGGACAGGAGTTCCAGGTGTTACGGATTTTTAAGACTGCACTATCTTTTTTTGTTTTCTGCTTTATGATAGATTTTATTACTTTTTTTTGATAGATTTAAAGTGTATGTTTGATTTAATTCCCGAATCAATAAGTGATACATTGAAAAATCAAACTTCAATTGGAGATATATTGGGATTGATTCTGAACATAATGATGGGGGTCAGTTTTTCCATCTCACTTCTTAGTATTGCTTATGCCGGAATATTGTATGTGAACAGCTCGGGGGATCCTAAAAACGCCAGTAGAGCTTGGCAGGGATTTTTGTGGGGTGCGATAACCGGGATGGTTACTTTGGGAATATTTGTTATAAAAAATGCTTTGGTAGCATTGTTGGGGGTGACTAACCCAAATATAACCAATGCCGTTCCTAATATTTAAATATGATAAATAAAAAACTTATTTCAATACTTATTTTAATTTCCACGTTGTTTTATTATAATGTTGCGTTTGCCCAACTGGACTGCGATATTCCAGTCACCGGTGATGAAGCCGCAGCCCCGAGAATTTCCCAAATTGTATGTCCTTTTGCAAGAATAATGAATTTGATGATTTTGATTGTTGGTGCTGTGTTTGTGATTATTGCTTTATATGGGGCAATTAAGATTGCTACCTCTTGGGGTGATCCTAAAGGTCTGCAATTAAGTCAGCAAACCTGGACTCATGCAATAGCGGGGTTGGCTGTTGTTTTGGGATTTTTTGCTATTATTCTGATAATTTTGAATATTTTAGGAATTACCTCTTATCAAAGCCCCGGGGATGCATTTGAAAAGATTGTGGATGAATTGAAGGAATTTTTCACTAATACCAGCGGAAGCGGCGGACCCGTAATTACAAATCCTTAAAATAATACGATTTATCTTAAGTGTTCGTCTCCCTCGCCGAAGTCAATGGATTCCGGAGGGTCATTATAATACTTATATGTTATATCTTTAAATAAGCTTACCCCGTCTATAGAAGTTAAAGATGACTCAATAATAATCGTGTATCTTCTGTTGGGTTGCCAAACAGCGCCGTTTTCGGGGATCAGAATCAGTGTGTATGGGTCTGATTTATTGACAAGGGGTTTTACTTGAACCGTAGGGGTCACTTTTACACTTACAGAATTAATATCAACCGGTGCGCTGAACTTAAAATATAAATATTCAGCAAAATCAAAAGTGCTTCTGTCTCCGGAGGGCGGGGATGCTTCAACTAAGTTAAACGGAAACTTCGGTTTCTGTTCTATCTCCTCTTCTTTTGTTATAACCGGTGCCAGACCGGTGCCTATATCTCTTGTGGCTATTTCAGAAAGAATGATGCTAACACCTGCAACCAGAATAACTATGACAACCGATATAACAAGGACTTTGTGCTCATTATAAATTCGTTTTAATTTTTCAAGCATAGCTATATATATTTATTAATCAATAGTTCAACATTTCAGCCTGTTTATTATGGACATGCGGCTGCTCCTCCGCAAGTGAAAGAGCATTCAGGTTTGCTTGGTGTACCGTTTATCATTAATTCCATATGTACATGAGGTCTGAATGTGCCTCCTGTAAAAAGCTGGGCAAGTCCGTCTCCTGGTTCACCTGTATCTCCTGCCTGCAGCCAGAATTGATCCATATGACCCATATAAACTTTATAAGTTTTAACGGAATTATCGGGCGGTGATGGTGTAGTATCTGATGCGGTCAAAATGGCTCCGTAGCCTCTGGCACCTTTGAATATTGAGAATGTGCTAGCAATATGCCAGGTTTCCACTGTGCCGAGATTTGGCAGATAAACTGTTCCGTCTCCACCTGTAATATCTTGGGCATATCCGTAATATTGTTGCAAAGGCGTAGCCCCTATACATAGATTCTGTCCGGCTAAAACAATACTTGGACCGCAAGCCGCAGTTCCGGAATCAGGGCATAAACCCCCGACGGGTTTTGCAAGATAAGGAATTGTATAAGAACAAGCATATGTTTTTTCCGCGGGAGTAGTACATCCGTCAGCACCGCACCAATAAGAATCATTACCGTGGCAACTTGGATATGAAGTACAAGAGTTAGATCCGCTATTTATAGGACACGTACCTATAGTAGACAATGAGGGCTGAGCGGTAGTGGCCATAGGAGCAGGCATATAAGTAATAATATCGGTATCAGCAGGACTTGTAGGTGGAGTGGCTCCTACAAATATACTGGTTACTATTAAAGATACCAGTAGCAGTGGTCCCAGGCAGCATCCTACCAAAGTAAAAAATATCATCCCTATAGCTTTGGTAGCGGTAGAGAAAAAAACATCTATTTGTTTTTTAAATCCTGAAAAATCCATTTTTACTATTGCTTTGCCAAAAGCTTCCAGCGTATCGGTAATTTTTCTGGCTATTAATTGGAAGACTACTCTTACAGGGTATGCGGCGGCACCAAGCCCACCCGTTGCTCCAACAAATGTCGCATATAATGCGCTGGCAATAGCTTCCTGAACGGCAATTTTTACATATGTAATCGGAGCGATGAATTTTCCGAATCTCTTAATTATTTCAGTTTGAAGCAAATTTAACTTAACAGCCAGCTTCTGCATAAGCCCAAGATGTGAATAAGCTATTCTATAAGTGTCAAAATTGGAGTTATACTTTCCAAGCCTTCTTACCATCTCCAGCTGTCCGGAAGCTTTTTCTGCTCTTCCGTTTTCGGCAAAGGTTTTACTCATCCAGTTTTTGAATTTCTGAAAGTCGTCGCTGAAATCCTTTATTTTATCCTGAGTTACGGGTAGTACTACATTTTTGCCGCCGTTCCTTCTTACTAATTCTTTTGAGAAATCAACATCCTTCATTGCATCAGCAAGAGATTTGAACCCTCTTCCCCCAAACTTATCGTAATTGAGCATTAGTACTAATGCCTCGTCATTTATGGTTTTGCTTCCCGCCCAAGAAGTGTAGAGCTGGCCGGCTGCCTTTAAGTGGCTACCGCCTTGAATTCCTTTAATGAATAAGTCTCCTCCGGGAATACCTATTAGTTCAATGTCAAATCTGTGTTCAGATAACTTTCCTTTAAAAAGTTTGTCAGCCCACTTGTAGCTTTTAACCGGCGAAGGAGAAACGTCGAAAGCCAGTCCGAAGTAGTTGCATTTGCGCATAAAATTATTTGCATAAAATGCCGGCGTAAATCCCTCAATCCTTTTCCTGGCACGCGACCAAACATATTGATTTAAATTTCCCTTTTCAAAGTTAACAAGAATTTCTTCCGCAAGGTTGTCAATGCGATCAATGCTGATGTCTACTCCGCTTAGCATTGCTCTTTTCATTCTGAAATTAGCGCTTTGATCAAGCGAATTTATTACTCTTCCAATACTGCTTATCCCTGCACCACTCTGCACACTTCCCATTAATAAATCATCTTCAAATAGATTCTGCATCAGGGATCTTTGATAGCTGGAGTGTATTATGTCTCCTCTGGTGATGCCCCTGCCGGTAATTCCGCCGTTTCTTACACTGTTGAATCTATCTCTGAAATTAGCACTTGCTGCCTGTGCTGCCACGCGGTTTGAGGTATTAAGCGTACCTATCAAAACGTTAATATCCATTGAGTCGAGCTCGGCTAAAGTTTTTTGATACCCTTCCATTAAATTGTTGAACTTGTCTAACTCCGCTCCTTTTAGTAGCCCGCCGCTCCTTATTCCTTCGATTTGCTGCATTACTGCGTCTATCTCATTTCTGTAAGAGTTGAAGCTTACCTCTAATGCAGCGATGTTTTTTGCCTTTCCTGATGTTGCATCAATAGATCCCCCGCCTTCCTGCATATATCTAGTTAAAGCTGAAGAGACTCTTTTTGTACCAACTGATTCAGCATTACCTATTGCTTCAACCAGTTCCACTCTGGCCTGAAAACTTCGTATTCCGTCTCTTATATCGTTATAGGCATCAAGTCCGCCCGGACCGGATAAAATTTTAGGATCAAGGTGGGCTTGTAAAAAGGCATCGATATTGTCTCCGTAGTTGTTTTTTATTTGATGATCAAAATCAGCGGAAATGGCAATCAGAGTTTTTTGCATCACATCGTCATAAGCGGGATCTCTTGAGCTGAATCCGCCGCTGACTCTCTTAAAATCTATCAGCGACTTCCTGACTTCATTATAAACGTCCTCTTGAACATATACTGTAGTTACGGGTTTTTGAACAATAGTTCTTCCGGTTGTTACCGGTGTTTGTATTGCAGCTCTTTCTTCATATTTGTTTTCCCTCATAACGCCTAAATTTGTTAAGTGAAGAGGGTTCGGATCACCTCCGGCAATGCCGGGGTCTCTAAGCTGGTCTATTTCAAGTCCTAAGGATTTGGAAGCTCTGACAAGAGGTTTTTGCTGAAGTGATTCTTCGGCCATCTTCCTGGTTTTTTCAACAAGGTTATCCCATGCGGCCATTGCACCGGTTCCTGAAGTACTCGTGGCTGCCGCTCCGTTCACGCCTCCTGTTACTGATTCCCATAAACGGGTGTAATATCTTAGCTCTATATCTTTGGGATCCGCTGCGGCTCTCGCCCAGCCTTCAATGGTTTTTCTTGACTGTCCTACAGGATCAAGGGCTAGTTTTTTTACATCCAGATCAATTCCAAAAGTGCCCTGTATACCCGCTTCAGCTTCTTCGCCGCCGAATTCTTCCATTTGCTGTGTTGAATAGTCGCCGGTAGGATTTGCCTGCGCTTTAAATAATTCTCTTTCAAAATCCGCGACTATTTTGTTTTTTACCCACCAGGGCGTAAATGGCATTTCCGATGGATTTAACTGGCTTATGTAGTTGTCAATAAATTCTCCAACATTGTTTCCTATAAATTTGAATTCTCTGGGTTGTAAAAAGTTTTGTCCTCCTGTCGGTTTTCTTCTTAGCGGACCTCCGGGGTATTTACCTTGATATCCTATTAGTGGACTCATATACCTTATTTTATAGCAAGTACCGCAATTATGTATATATGGAAATAAGGATTGAAATAAAATTCAATTCTGAAAAAAGTATCCCGACGGCTTGTTTTTGGGCTGGAAACCACCCTCTTGTGCTTTTTTCAACTTTATGAAAAAATATTGATTATGAGGAGACATTTTAAAAAGTTAGTATTATTTTCCTTTTTATTCGCATTTTTATCAGTGTTAGCAGTTGTTTCTCACTCGGAAGTTTATGCATTAGATCCGAGCCAGCCTGCTTTATGCCAATCCGAAGAAATATTATGGGATAAATTTGTTAATGCTTATCCAGCTTTGGATTTAAGACGAACTACAGGTAGCATAATGATATACGGACTTAGTGGTGGTCCTATGACTCTTACAACTGGTCTGGATACAAACACAGTAGGCAAATGTGCGGCAGTTTTTATGAATCAATCAGGCAAAGATGATGTGCAGTGCGTTGATATAGATCCGACGCAATGTGAAACTGTTAACCAGGTTCCAAGCCCGGAAACTTCTAGCAACGGTTCATTGGTTTATAATCTGGAAGAGTATACGAGGAGCAGTGTATCCGGAAGTTTATTAGGTGTTGCAAATTTTATTCAAGGAATTGTTATAAATGAGCCGGTACCGGTTAATTTGGCATTATTCTGGAATGATAGCGTTTCCCGGGTTCCGTTTTTCGGTAAAGCCCTGGCTCAAGAATCTTCTTATTCCGGGCCGTTCTTAGATCTGATATTGGGAATCTGGAAAGTGACTAGGAATTTCGCTTTCGGTATTTTATCAGCAGTTATGGTTGTAATAGGAATAATGATTATGAGCAGAAAGAAGCTTAATCCCCAAGTTTACGTTACAGCACAAACCGCTTTGCCGCGTGTAGTCCTGGCGGTAATTCTAATTGCCTTTAGTTATCCTATTGGAGCTGCTATAGCATCCATGGGTTGGTCAATGGGTTTCTCGTTTCACGACTTTATTTCTAAAATAGACTGGGGTACGGGCACAGGTGGCAGTGGTGGTACCAGTTTATTGACTGGAGGAATTGGCACAATAATTATATTGTTAATAGGTCACGGTGTTGTAACTGTGGGTGTAAGTGCTTTTGTGATACCCGCACTAATTATCACAGCAGTGATTTGCTTGATATTGTTTATAATCGCTTTCTTAAAGATTTTAGTGATCTACTTTAAGATGATTATTTCTATAATCGGCGCTCCGATAGTGTTTGCTTTAAGTGCTATTCCCGGGAATGAGACAAGCATGACTAATTGGTTTAAGCAAATGATAGCGTATGGTTTATCAATTCCCGCAATTTGGGGAGTAATTGGTATAACAATTCAATTTGTTGTTTCAATGTTACTTTCTGTATTTACTCAAGGACTTCAGGCTCTTGGCTACACTCTATTCGGTGTGGCATTTGCTCCTGTGATGCTAATTTATGGATTCTATCTAGCCCAGAAAATGCCTCATTATGTTGATGGATGGATTATGGGTGAACCGAAAAAGGGTGGGAAGAGATAATCTTCCATAAGTTAGCGCTATTATTGTAATAAATAAATTTATTTCACTTATTAATATAAAAGATTACTTTTCTTGGATTTAACTTTAATTAATATCGGTTGTTTTTATAAACGATAGTATAATGTCCTTATGCTGTTAGTTAAAAACCGAAGTGCATCGTTTGATTATGAAATAATAGAGAAATTTACAGCCGGGATAGTACTGAAAGGGTATGAAGTTAAGGCAGTTAAAGAGAAAAAAGCAAATTTGGCAGGTGCTTACGTTCAGCTTTTAGGAGGGAGTGAACTTTATGCGGTTAATATGTATATAGGACACTACTCCAAGCAGTCGCAAAAAACATTGGAGTCGGACTTGCGAAGGACCAGAAAGCTTTTACTTACAAATTCGGAAATTGAAAAGGTTAGAAGGATGTTGCAGCAGAAAGGAAGGACTGCCGTCCCTTTAGCTTTATTATTAGAGCATAATATGGTAAAATTGGAATTCGCAATAGCCAAAGGGCGTAAGCAAGCCCAAAAAAAGCACCTTGAAAAGGAAAAGCAGATTCAGAAAGATCTTGAAAGAGAAGCCAAGGAGTTTAATAGAAGCGAGGGTTTAACTGACTTTTAAATAGCTGAAAACACACGTGCTAAATTATTTTTAATATGGGGATGACAGGATTTGACTGAAAGATCTTGATTATGGAAGCAAGTCGAAGTGCTAGATCTTCGTACCAAATTAGCAAAAAACAAATGCTGAAAACAAAACAGCTAACAGCGATGCTTACGCGGAAGTTTATTCTCCCGCATATGTATACGCCTGAATCGGCACTTTTGTGCTGAGTTCATATCCATAAGCGTTTATTCGGAAAGGCTTATTCGGGTAGAATAAAACCGGAATGAGGCTGTACTGCCGCGGTTGAGCAGTATTGCCAAGCGCATTAAGCGCAAAAGCCGTTAGGCCAAACCTATAACAGGGCTTAAAGGTATGCCGGATACTTTCCTGCCGAAAATACTATTCGGATAAACTTGTAAACTTTTATAGTTAAGCTTTCAACACAGGGGTTCGATTCCCCTCATCTCCACCAAGATACTTTTCTTATCGGGTGATTATTATTGTTCTAACAAAAAGTAACATGTAATATTCTATTGTGATTAAGACTGAATTATTAAATAAATTTAAAAGTCATGTTATAGAAGCTTCCAAAAATCCGAATTTTATTCATCACAAATGGTTTATTAAATATCATCTCGAAATAGTTGAAAAAATTGCAATGGAGCTTTGCGATATATATAAGGAAGCAGATAGAGAATTGGTTTATCTTCTTGTTTGGTTTCATGATTATGGGAAGATTCTTGATTTTGAGAATCAGTATAATATTACGAAGGAATCAGGTAAAAGAAAGCTTCTTGATATCGGGTTATCTGCTGATTTTGTGGACAAAGCTGTAAAGTATATTGATATTTTGGATAAAAAACTGGAGATAGATATTAATCAAGCTCCTATTGAAGTAAAAATTGTTTCATCAGCCGACGGCGCTTCTCATTTGATAGGGCCGTTTTTTAGCCTGTGGTGGTACGAAAATCCAACTAAAACATTTGAAGAACTAATGGCAGATAATGTTAAGAAGTCGATGAAAGACTGGGATAAAAAGATGGTATTGCCGGAAGTTAGGGAAAAATTTAAGCAAAGACATGAGTTTTTAATGGAACAGTGCGGAAGCCTTCCCGATACTTATTTACTGTAATAATCGGACCAAAATTCCTTTATCATAATTTCCGTCCATGATTCAACCAAGGGGCCTTTTCCCTGTTGTGCAGCCTTAATTTTATTGTTTAAATCTTCAAATACTTTATCAAAAGGAACCCACCAAGCTTTTGCTGTTTCACGGGTGTGAAAAATTAATTTCGTGGTTGTTTCCGGATCTAATTCAATAATAGTTGCGATACCGGTATGAACCCATCCAACTTGAACTTCTATTGACGGATCTTCCATTCTTTCGTCAAAGAATGCTCCTAAAAACCTGATATCTTTAATGTTTCCTCTGTTTATCGCCAGCTCCTCTTCAATTTCAGTGAAAAAACCTTTGTTGAGTCCTACAAGAATTGCCAGCTGATCTTTTATTACCGGTAATAAATCATGGAGGAAAGTTAATTCGGCCTTGCTCAAACCGATATCATCCTCTGTTTTATGTCCTCCAAATCCAATTGATAATTTTCCTTGTAATCTTAAATCCCCCAGAAATTTTTTTCTGTCGGTTCCCGCAGTTTCCGGAGTTGCTCTTTGATACCATAAAAGGTTGTCTTGGCAAACTATTGCTGAATAAACAATTATTTGCTGTCGTGAAGGGTCCGATTCCAGACCATTTTCTCCGTATCTTTTTGCTATATTACCATGCTTAAAAATAGTTTCCAGAATATTTGTAACATTTCGTGTAACTTTTACCTTAGGAGATAATGAGGATGGTCTAAATAAATTATTTTTAACAAGCTCAATTCGCGGCACGTACAAAGCTGTTTTTTCTTTAGTTGGTTTGTCTTTATTTATGGTTTTATATTTTTTAGGATACGGAATGTTTAGATTAAAAACCTTTGTAATTAGTTTTTTTTCTTCATCTCTTTCGGTAGTATTAGATTCCGCCATAAATATAATGCATATTAGCATATTTATACTTGATATTAAACTTATAGATATGGATTTCCGCAAAAATAATAACCTATATCATAATGTTGCGAGGTTTAATATTGGGTTTTGGTCAAAATAGTCCCCAAAAAGAAAAACTTGCATTGTACCCCTATAATTTACTATAATCGGGGCATGAAACGAGGACTTATAGCCATAATATTAATAATAATAACGCTCATAGCAGGGTTTTTTATCTCTGTTACGAGGAAAAATGGCGATCTGTCTAATTCAGGGAATGTGATAGGAAACACGTTTTCCAGGATTAAATCTCTCGCAGGTATTCAAAAACCCATCTCCGAAAGGCCCTCCGCAGTAGCATCTGTACGAGACAACTAACCGGTTAATTAAGCCCAATTATTATAATGTTTAATAGAGAAAACAAATATTATTTTTATAATTTCCTTATTGTCTGTTTTTTGTTCTTAATTTCAGGCATGCCTTTTTTCAAAAGTTTAAATCTAATATTTTTGGATAAGCTGCAGGGGTTCGCCGATGTTTCGGAAGATATAGTGATTATAGGAATTGATGACAGGAGTTTTAAGGAATTCGGAAACTGGCCCTGGTCTGACGAAATATTTTCCGATTTTGTACAGAAAGTAAACACTGCCCAAGTTAATACTCTTGCCTTTGATATATTGTTTTTAAATGAAGATGAAAATGACTATAGAGACTTCAAAGATCAGTTGGGCAAAAGCAATATGGATGTTGTTTTTGCTTCAAAACTAGGTAACAACTCAGTTGTCAAAAGTTCTCTGGCTGATCAAAGTAGAACATTTACGGGTTTTGTTAACCTTCCTCAGGAAGATGACGGAAAAATCAGAAAATTCAATCCGAATGCGATGATTAATAACACTTGCTATAACAGTTTTTCTCTGGCTATTTATAAGAATGCAAAAAACCAGCTGAGTAAAAACTGTAATACCGATCCGGTTATTTTTAATTACTCAAATCAGAATTTTAACTATTATAGCTTTGTTGATGTTTACAGTGGTATTGTAAGCCCCAGGTCTTTAAAGGGCAAAATTGTGTTGGTAGGTATAGTAACTTATGATATCAAATCTCAGGTTACTGATAACTTTGTAGATGTATTCGGGAACAACACACCGGGTATTTATGTTCATGCAAATATTTTAAACTCATATCTATTAGACAGGTTTCAGGAGGACATTTCCAGGGAATTGCTTCTTCTTGTAGTTTTAGTGCTGGCTACTTCCTCGTTTTTAGTTTATTCGGGTTTTAAAAAACCAACATATGAACTTTCGACATTTATTATATTTGTGCTGATAAATATTCTATTCGGACTTATTCTTTATGAATATGGTGTGAATTGGGATTTTACAACCTCAACAATGATTTTGACTGCTACTTTTATACTGCAAATTGTATATAAATTATTTTCTGTTAAAAATGAATGGGCGTTTATGTATAAATTATTCGGAAAATATGTAAACGAATCAGTTTTAAAGGAAATGGTAAATAGTCCTACAGGCAGGGTAAAAGGAATTAAAAAGGAAATGACAGTAATGTTTGTAGATATCAGGGATTTTACAACTTATTCTGAAAAGCTTGATTTGGAGGTTTTAATGAACAGGCTTAATGACTATCTGGAAAAAGCAAACAAAATAATTCTGAAAAACAACGGAATAATCGACAAATATATTGGAGATGAGATTATGGCGTTTTGGAACGGGCCGCAAGAAAACGGGGATCACGTAGCGGATGCATTAAAAACTGTATTGGAGCTTAGGGAAATGATTGTGAAAGATTATTCCGATAGTGCTTTTAAGGTTGGAATGAGTCTGCATACCGGGGAAATGATAATAGGCAGCATTGGAAATGAAGAACGGCTCAATTATACTGTATTAGGTGATAATGTGAATTTGGCTTCCAGAGTAGAAGGGCTTACCAGAAAATACGGTGTAAGTACATTAATAACAGAACCGGTTGTAAAAGCTCTAAAGAGGCCGGACGATGCTTTTGTTATAAGAAAGATTGACACAGTAATTGTTAAAGGAAGGTCATCTTTGGTAAAAATCTACCAGCCTATGTATAAAACGGAGGAAAATATAAAGATAAAAGAAATATATGAAAAAGGCTTGGCATTTTATTATGCCGGGGATTTTGAAAAAGCCCTTTCCTTTTTTGAGCAGCTGCCTAACGACAGACCGTCTCACCTAATGATTATCAGAATAAAAGATTTAGGAGATAAAGTTAATAATTGGGACGGGGTATGGTACTGGGACGAGAAGTAGTATTTGCCGGTCTTAGTATTAAAACAACAACAAAAAAATACAATATGCTGCTTAACCATACTAGTTTAGCCAAATAAATAAAAGGTATTAAATATATTAGAATTGCAGGAAGTAAATATTTTCTGTCTTTGCTGATACGGTATTTTGAAATGAGGAATATAAACGGAGGTAATGACATTATAAGATCTGCCAGAATAACATGAATGGCTAAAGGGAATACAATTAAAATTCCGGTAAAAAGCAGCATATCCCTATTGTTCTTAATTAATAAATACAGAGATAATGCTAAACCGTATAATATAAAGCTTGTAATAAAAGTAATGGTTAAAGGATTTGGCAAAAAAACAGAAAACAGCGAAAGCAGGCTGTAATTTTTTTCTATATCAGTACCCATGCTGTAAGTTTCAGTATTGTACAAAAAAGATAAATATTCCGTTAAAGGATTTGACCCGAATATCAGAAAATTCGCAATTAAGAACAATAATCCGCCTATCAGTGCGGCTTTAAGGTAATTTCTGTTCATGTTTACAGCTAAAAATATTAGAGGAATTAAAAGCATGTATTGAGGCTTAAGGAGAAGCAGGGTTGATAACAATCCGGCAGCGGTAAATTTGTTTTCCATAATGCTTACATAAATCAAGCATAAGACTAATAGCAGCAATGATCCTATTTGACCTGTCAATAAAGTGCTTATAGTTGAGTAAAAAACTGATACCGCTGCCGCTATTATAGAAGAGTTCAGTTTTAATTTGCGTGTTAAAATAAAAATTCCCAGGAAAACAGCCAGAGAGCTTACGAATACATATATTTTAAAAGCCGTTCTGGGTTCAAATAAAGTTAAAGGAAAAAACAGCACGGCAAGCAAGGGGGGATTTCTAAAAGTCAGTATTACCTCGTCCCTTATGTATGGTTTGATAACTTCATTTAAATATATACGCTGGGTATTTATATTATATAAGTTTTTGGCTGAATCATATCTAATAATATAAGCACCGGTTAAAAAGGCGGAAAAATCACTTACATAAAAGGTGGTGTATTCTTTGTTTGTTGTATGTTCTGATGATCCGGCCAGATTTACAATAGTTATTGAATAAACCAGTGCAATGCACCAGAAAACTTTTCCATCATGTTTGTTTATTAATTCTTTTAGTGAGCTGAATAAAATATTAAAGTACATATCATTTATTTTCATTTATCAAGCTGTTTAGCTAATGATTCCGCCGCATTCAACAGCTGTTCCATCTCATTAAGTCCTGTATTCCAGAATTCTTTTTTGGATATATCTATTCCCATTTTAAGAAATGTATTTTTGGGAGAATCAGATATACCAACAGATAAAAATCCTTTCACTTTTTTCATAAAATCTTTGTCTTTTCTAACGGTATTTTGCATATACTTGGATATTAATAAACCGCTGGCATAAGAATATACGTAAAAATATTTCCTGATATGAGGCCAAACTACCCACCAGTTATCGGATTCTTTTGAAAATTCTACGTAATTGCCCATATAGAATTTCATGTGCTTTCGGAATATCTCCCCCATTTGTTCTTTTGCCAAATAGCCTTTTTCTCTGTAAGTCTTGTGCAATTCTTGTTCAAAGGTATAGCAGGCGATCTGCCTTTGTATAGTTGAAACGTCATCGTTTAGTTTCATCATCTTTAAGGCTAGCTGGGTTTCTTTATCGGCGTTCTGGCTGAACTTTTCAAGAACGAAATCCTCGCAGAAAGTGCTGGCCACCTCAGCAGTTGAAGTATATACATCTCTGTATAATGCGTGCTGCGACTTTCTTACTAAGGTGTCATTTATTGCGTGGCCCATTTCGTGCGCCAAAGTCAAAGAATCCGACAATTTGTTTGAGAAGTTCAATAAAATATATACCGGGGTGTCCTGAGGCATGCTTACACAGAATGCCCCGCTCTTTTTCCCCTTTTTTGGAAAAACGTCTATTTGGCCGTTTTCCACAAAGTTTTTGAAAATTAATGAAAATTCCGGATCCAAGTTGTTAAACGTGTTCCAAATCAAATCCACGGTTTTTTTATACGAAATCTCTTTATCTATATCACCGTAAGGAACATTTCTCTCATGGTATTGAAGTTTTTTTACACCAAATAATTTCGCTTTCAGTTTATAATATCTTTTTGAAATATCGCTTCTGGATGTGACCGCTTCAATTAGCGCATCAATGATTTCGGGTTCCATATTATCGCTTACCAGCCTCCCAAGATCCGGCCTGGAGCGGTTTCTTAATTCATCCTCCACTTTTAAATATTCCATTATTGAATTTAATTCGTACTCAGCAACATCAACATGTTTAAATATTATTTCATTAACAGCTTTAGCTGCCGCATCTCTTATGCTTTTATTAGTGTCGTTAAGCAGGTTGTAAATTGAAGAAAAGCTTTTAGTCTCTTTTTTGCCATTTTTATTTAATACTTCTCTTTCTTCCTTGGCTAAAAAACCTGAAAGCATTTGCACCCAGTTCGATATAGCCGACTTGTCTTTTAAATTAACTACTTTTTCCTGATCCTCGCTTAATAAATATTTAGACTTGTTAAAAAGGTTTTCCAGAAAGTGCTTATATTGTTTTAATCCGGAGTATTCAAGAAATTTTTTCTGTATCTCACTGCTTACTTTGGAAATTCTCATTTCAAAAAACTGAATGTCATTTAAAATTTTTACTTCAAAGTCGTCCAGTCTGCTTACTCTGGCTTTTATTTCAGGATTGTTCTGGTCTGTAGACTTACGCAGAAATAAATAAAGGCTTTCATGTCCAGCCATGCCGTACTTTCCGGCAAGAGCTTCATATTCATCCAAAGCTTCCCTAAGTATATGTTCCAGCTCCAAGAAGTCGGATCTTTTTGACCATTTATTTATAAATTTATAGCTTTCTTCTTTTACTTCATTTCTTTTTGTTTCGATAGCCGGATCATCATCTGATTTAAATAGAAGACTTAGATTCCATTTTGTTTTAGACGTATCTGTTTTCATATCTGTTATTTTAACAGTTTTTTAGCCGAATTCACGCAATTACATAGGCAAATATCTATATAACTCATTGACAAGAATTTTATAAAATGCTAACATTCCCACATTGATTTAACTCCCCAGGCAAATGACTGATATTCAATTTACCTTGACGAGGGAGTTATTTTTATTGGTTAATAGAATTGGTTTATTAGCCAAGAGTGAGAGAAAATTATGAATAAAGCGCAAAAAGACAATAAATATTATGTTACAGCCGAAGGGATGCTAAAACTAAAAGACGAACTGAAAGACTTGATAGATGTTAAAAGGTATGAAGTAGCAAAAAGGATCAAACAGGCCAGGGACAACGGTGACATTTCGGAAAATGCCGAGTACGATGCAGCCAGACAAGAACAGAGTTTTGTTGAGGGCAGAATTTCAGAACTGGAAGACATCCTGAAAAATGTGGTAGTTTCCGATGTAAGGGATAAAAGCAAAGTTTTTGTAGGAGCTAAGGTTACTGTTCATGTTGACGGTGAAGAAGAATCGTTTTATATAGTCGGAGCACCGGAAGCAAATCCAATGGAGAAAAAAATATCCCATGAATCCCCTTTAGGTTCATGCTTAATCGGCAAAAAAATAGGGGATAAAATATTGGTTGAAGCTCCTGTAGGAAGCATTACATATACAATTCTGAATATTGAATAAAAATTCGATTTGTGAGTAAATGTTCTCATGTCTACGCTAAAAGAATTAAGAGATGTAAGGCTGGAAAAGCTGAAAACTTTGCGTGGTCTGGGAGTTGATCCGTATCCTGCGAAATCATCCAGAAATATTACCTGCGGTAAAATATTATCCGAGTTTGAGAGTTTTGAAGGAAAGCAAATTGTAGTCGCGGGCAGAATCATATCAATCAGAGAACACGGGAAGATTGCATTTATTGATATTAAAGATCAAAGCGGGAAGGTGCAGCTGTATTTAAAACAAGAAAACATTAAGTCTCCTGACTTAAAATACAGCGAGCTGGGATTTGAAAATTTAGACCTTTTGGATGCCGGAGACTTTGTGGAAGGAACAGGAAGAGTTGTAAAAACCCAGAGAGGGCAGGTATCAGTGGAAGTTGTTAAGCTAAGGTTGTTGACTAAAACTTTAAGGCCGCTGCCGGATAAGTGGGAAGGTTTAAAAGATAAAGAAACCAGACTAAGAAGAAGGTATCTGGATACAAATATTAACGAGGAAGTTTTTCAGCGATTTATAAGACGTGCCAAATTTTGGGACGCCCATAGAGAATTTTTTAAACAGCACGGATTTTTGGAGATAAATATTCCGGTGTTGGAAATGGTTCCGGGAGGAGCAGATGCCGCGCCTTTTATTACTCATATGGAATCGATAGATCAGGATTTTTATTTGAGAATTTCCCAGGAGCTGTATTTAAAAAGACTTGTGGGTGGCGGTTATGAAAAAGTATTTGAAATAGGACCCAGATTCAGAAACGAAGGTTTATCCGATGAGCACTTGCCAGAACATATGGCGATGGAGTTTTACTGGGCGTATGCAGACTATAAAGAAGGTATGGATTTTGTAAAAAGGCTTTATTCCTATGTTATGGAAAATGTGTATCCTGGAAAAAAAGTATTTGATATAAGAGGTTTTAAAGTTGATTTCTCAAAAGACTGGGAAATTATAGATTTTGCGGAAATAATGAAACAAAGGTTTGGAGTAGATGTTTATAAAGTGGATTTAAAGCAAGTTGAAAAAGCTTTGAGGGAAAATAAAGTCAGAATCGATTTTGAATTAAATGCACAAAGAGGAGTGGATAATCTTTGGAAAGTTTTGAGGCATTCAATTTCCGGTCCGGCCTTTTTAGTAAACCATCCCAAATATATGTCTCCTTTGTCGAAATCCATGGTGGAGTTCCCCCACATAACCGAAAGATTCCAGCCGGTAATAGCCGGCAGCGAACTTGGAAACGGTTGGTCTGAAATTAACGACCCGCTGGACCAGCTGGAAAGATTTAAAGAACAGCAGAGCATGCGGGATTTAGGCGATAAAGAAGCTCAGTGGCTCGATATTGACTACGTAGAAATGCTTGAGTATGGGATGCCGCCTACTTTTGGCTACGGTCATAGTGAGAGAGTATTTTGGTTTTTGGAAGATGTCCCTGCGCGGGAGGGTGTGCCTTTTCCCCAGCTAAAACATGAAATGGAAGAAACTACCAAGGAAATTTACGGGTTGTAGGTGTTTGGAAGTCTGAGCACTTTATAATGCGTAATTATTTTATATATGAAAGATCTCACAGTTGAAACAGCTAAAGAACTTCTTCATAAAAACATGCAGAATGTAAATCTGCGCAGACACTGTTATGCGGTTGGTAAAACTTTGAGAGCGTTCCATGATTATTATGTTTCAAACGGTATAAAAAAAGAAGGAATGTCCTTAGGCAGTTTGACCTCGGATCAATGGGAAATAATAGGCATTCTGCACGACAGCGACTGGGAACTGACCACAAATGATCCGAACAATCACACAATTATGCTTTTAAATTGGCTGAATGAATTTAATGCTCCGGAGGAAATGCTGGATGTATTTAGATCTCACAACACAAGACATACACATTTAAGAGAGCTTGAAACTATATTGGAATGGACATTGGAATGCTGCGACGAATTAACAGGATTTATAGTTGCGGCTGCTTTGGTTCAGCCGGATAAAAAGCTTAGCTTAGTTAGCACCGGGAGCGTGCTTAAGAAGTTCAAGCAGAAAGAGTTTGCCAGAGCAGTTGACAGATCACAAATTGCCCAATGCGAAGAAAAACTCGGTATAGAATTGAGCGAATTTGTAGGAGTGGCTTTAAAAGCAATGCAGGATAACTCGGATTTGATGGGTTTATAGTTTTAATGTTTTATTCGCTTTATATTTCGGAAAACTTTCTCCATTTATTTTTGCTGTAAAAAACTACCAGCAATATACCACCTAAAATTGTGCAGATGCCCGAAAATATGATCGGCAGATCAATACTGATGGAAAAAAGAAATCCGTTAATAATAGGAGGGAAGATTTGAGAAAGCGAGATCAGCGACTGATTTATTCCCAACACTTCTCCCTGCGAGTATTGACCGGCCTGGTTGGAAATTGCAGCGTTTATATTAGGTGTTATTATTCCCTGGAAAATAGCTACAAAAGGCAACAGCAAAAGCATAAATGTGTATCTTTCGGGCAAGGTTAATATAATTATTGAAGTTGCCAGCAGAAATATTGCGGGAGGTAGCACTTTTACAGCATCTAATTTCCTGGAAACGTATCCCGCTAAAATCCCCTGCGATACTGCAATCCATATTCCTACATAAGCAAAAAACTTTCCCACCTGGTTTTGGTTCAGTTCAAATTTACTAATTAAATATATTGAAAAGAATTGAACAAACAAATTAAATCCGAAAGCCAGGATAAAAGACACGGTAAATAATGTTCTCATGTTCGGGATTTTAAAAGCCCTGGCGGTGTTTTTAAAACCTATCAAGAGATCCATTTTAATGTTGATTTTGTTTTTGAGCGTTTCAGGGAATGTATAAACAACAAATAAAATGTTTATAAAGCATAATGCGGCGACAAACCAAAAAGGCATAGAGTAATGAAAAAAAGAAAATAGGTTTTTGTCGGCGAGTGTGCCTCCTATGAACGGACCAAGAATAAATCCTAAGCCAAAAGCCATTCCCACATATCCGAACCTTCTGATTTTTTCCTTTTCGTTACTGATATCGGCGATAGCGGAATAAATAGTTGAAATATTTCCTCCTGTAAAACCGTCAAGAAGTCTGCTGAAAAATAATATCCACAAATTGCCGTATATAATTCCCAAGGCAAAAAGTATGTATCCGATTAATGTTCCGATTAAAGATAAAACCAGAACCGGTTTTCTGCCTTTTCTGTCGGATAGAGCACCTATAATAGGCGCTCCTATAAATTGTGCAAAGGGGTATGATGCCATAAGAAGGCCTAGAATTATTGCCCTTCCTGAAACGCTGAAATTTTGAGGGAAAATGCCGCTGGAAAGATCCAAGAACAATGCCGGAAGCACCGGTATAACAATCCCGACCCCCAGAAGGTCTATAAACGCGGTAAGCAGCATGGGAAAAAGTGGGATTTTGCTTTTATCTAAAGATATAACTGCCACAATAAAAGTATACTATATTTTTAATTTTAAGCTGCCTGACGATTTGCCTAGATCCAATTTAGGTGAGATCATATCGATATGAATGAACGAATGCCGGATCTTAATGAAGCTGAATTACAAAAAGGACAGGGATTTGAGTTTGTGGTTCCATCTTCGGAAATTGGTGCAAGATCAACCGCGGAAAACAACCATAGACTTGAGGTTAAATCATCATATGAAGCAATGTCGAATAATTTGAGAGCTAATTTACTTGTTGCCGTGGCGGAATTGCATAGAGGAATTAGGCAGCAGCTTCCGGAGAGTATTGTTAGTAATGCAAGAGCCAATATGGAATGGACACTGGCACCGGCTGTTACAGATTTACTGGTTGAAGTAGGGGATTATGTTAATCCTGATGAAGTTTCAGAAATAATTAATGAACATTTGAAGAAAGTTCCGGTGGAAACCTCACCGCATTCACAGGCAATTGCCTTATTATACCGGGCTTATGACTCAGTGATTTTAGACAGTCCGGACGAAGCATTTAATCATGACAAGGTTGATGCAATGTTAGTTGCTCTACTCACAGTGGACGCGTTAAATGAAAGTACTTCAAGAGGAGATATAAATGTGCGATTAGCTATAAAAAATAGGCGGAATATTTCAGAAGGTGCTGATGCGGAAACTCTTGCGGCATTGATAAAATTGATGGAAGAATTAAATACTGTTCCTCCAGAAGTGGACTTATTTGACTTGAACAGAAACTCTAATGCGTTTGATCATGCAAAACGACTGGCGCCTTTAATAGACAGTGTTGTGGAAGTGGCTCAGGGAATGATTGGGGGGGTTGAACCAGAGCCAGCAAGTTACCTAGAAGCTGTTAAAAGCGGAGGGAAGCCGGTTATGACCAGCGGAATTGATGTGATTTCTTACAGATTATTAGAAGATGTTAAAGGACAAGAGGGGTTGTCTGATGATGTTGAAGAAAATGAGATGTTGGAGAGGGGAAGAAAAACTGCTCAAAAAACAAAAGGGGCAGCCATTCCGAGTGATGCCTCTGGAATGATCACCAGGGCTCGTGCCAGAAGTGAAGAAAAAACTGCTAGAGAAATACGCACCAGACAAGCAAATTTAGATCTAGCCGAGGCTGAACAGCGTGATGAGGAAGCAGTCGGGCGTCCATTGAGGCAAAGGCAAATAGAAATAGATGCATTGAGAGCTGAAGCTCAATTTACGAATCCTGTAACGGGAGGCAAACAATCAACAGTAGAACATTATGGTCACGATATTGTTCAGGGAACCGGAGAAAGCCCCGCTGCTAAACAGAAAGCCGCCGGTGAGGGTGCTATTGAAAGAGCTAAAGTGGAACTTGCCGGATTGATAGCAGAAAGAGGTAAAGAAGCAGAAGCCGCCCGACAGAGGAGACAAGAAGAAAGCAATGAAGCCTTAAAGCTATATTTAGAGCTCAAAAGGAAAGGGAAATTGTAGCTCTTTTGTGAAAATTTATTTTGAACTGTATTTCTAATTTCAGCTTAAATCAATTGAATCTTAGCTAAAATCTTCATTTTTTCGGATTTGCTTTCTCTCCCGAATAAATTTAAAGTAGTCGTATTAAATACCCATTTAATATTTTCGGATTCGGATTTTAACTTTTGTAATAATTCTGAGTTGTTTACATTAAATTTCCGGGATAAAGTTAAATGTGGAACAAACGGCCGTCTTTCAAAATATATATTCTTCAAGTTTTTTTCCAAACTAGTATAAAGCCCAGAGAGTTCCTTTGTTTTACGTACTTTTAAATAAGCAACGGAATCATTCTGTTTTTTAAACATACCTAATCCGTCGATTTCGATTTTAATATTTTTTAATATCAAATCCAAATCTGACAAAGTCTTGTTTATTTTGTTTATACCCTCCTCGGATTGATCGCCGAGGAAGTACAAAGTAATGTGTGGAATATCATTTTCTAAAGATTCAAGTTCTACGTCGGAAATATTTCCGGAGCCTTTTAACTTTTTGAGCAGGCTGATATATTTCTTTGCTATGTTATTCGGCAGGAGCACACCAACAAATGCGTTTCTATACATAACCTAATTACTTTATTCCAAACTGTGCCATAGTGCAATTGAGCCGAAACTCTTATACGGGGTCCATTTTGAAATCATCTTTTCTATTTGTTTTTGAGTGGGGTTTTTAATGCCATAAACTTTTTCAAATCCCTTTTTTAAGCCCAGGTCACCAAAAGAAAACACATCTTCCCGGTTAAGAGTAAATATCAATACCATTTCTGCCGTCCAGTTTCCAATTCCTTTAACTTTAATCAATTCTGTTATTACTTCTTCATTGGTCATATCGTATAAAGACTCGAGATTTATTTCGCCATTCATGTATTTTTGGGCCAGGTCCTTAATATATTTTATTTTAGCCCACGAAATGCCTGCATCTCTGATTTTCTGGTCTTTTATTTTTAACAGATTTGCAGATGTAATCTCTTTACCTTTAAATAGTTTCAGAAATCTGCCATAAATTGTATTTGCGGCCTTTCCTGAAAGCTGCTGCCCTATTATGGTTCTGCATACGTTAAGAAATAACTCATTATTAGTCAGTTTTTTAGAATCAGATTCCAGCCATTCGTCAAAGTTTACCGTTAGTATTACTTTATGTATTTCAAGATCTATTTTTATAAAATGTTTTAATATTTTTTCGTTTTTTAGCTTATCCATTTTCCAGTTTTCGATTGCTTTTCCTTTTTATATTCCATGTCGTCGTCAAATTCCGAGTAATCGCCGGTTATTTCCTCCCCCGGATTAATGTCTCTGAGTGCCTTGGTTACCCCCATTCCGTCTTCGCTTTCCACACCTATCGTATTTGGAGTGTCCGAATGATTCATATACCTTCCGTTGTCGGAGCATAAAATGTAATCGCCGTCATTTATATATGTGTAAATAAGCAAATAATCCTGAGTTGTTTTAGGCAGTGATTTAAACTTTTCCGGAGTAATTACTACGTCGTAACCCGGTTCAAATTTCCATATTATTGTACCTTTGGAAATATGCTCGTCCGCAAACAACCCCAATCCCTGTATTTTGCTAGGACTTACATGATTTTTCACCAAAAGCATACTAGAAATTTTAGCATTATTAATCAAAAAATGAATAGTGTCGTCAAGCAAATATGCTTAAAAAGTTACTGTTTCTTTTTGCTTTCCCAAATTCCCATTACTACACCTTCGGGGTCAACAAACCTGGCGTAATATCCCATATCGCCCACTTCTGTTTTTGGCATAACAATTTGGCAGCCAGCGTCTTCTACTTTTTTAATATATTCGTCCAGATTTGGAACATCAATTACCAATACAGGAAAAGATCCGCCATTGTCCTTTGCTGACATCATACCGCCGTTAACTGCGCCGGGTTTTTTAGGCATATAATTTTCATCAACTTCTGACGTGTACACCATTGTATAGTTCATTTCAGGATAGTCTTCCATTTTCCACCCGAAAACTTCGGTATAAAATTTTTTAGCTCTTTCTTTATCTTTTGCAGGCAGTTCAAAATGTGTAATGGAATTCATAAGTTCTCCTTATTTTGATAAGCTTGCAGAATTTATTCCGCAAACATAAATAACTTTGTACTAAACAAATTTTATCTTATTTATTTATATTTATCTATATATACTGTGAGGTTTTATAAGGCTGTATACTATTTTTATGCAAAAAAAGCTCTCGGTTAAAAAAATTATTCTTTTCCAAAAAGCTTTCTTAGCTCATCTTTGGCTCTATTTAAAGTTTTTATTCTCTCCCCACTAAGGTTTTTTCCTGCACGGTTGATATAAAAATTCAACATTGACATTGCAGACTGAAACACTTTGGCTTTGCGCCTCTGGCTTTTTTGGGCTGATCTTTTCAGGGATAGTGCGATTTTTCTGGGGTCACTCCAAGTGAAAACGCCTTTAGCCAAATCCAAAGCGTTGCTTTCTTTTGTTACTTTTGCCGACCACAGCTTATTTTTATTGTAAGACATAGACACATCTAGAAACCTAAAATAAGTAATATTAAAATACATCACTATGAAAATGATTTCCAGCTATTATATTAATGATACTATATTCAAAGTATAGATTTAGACTATGAGTAAATTTATTGTAATTACTTTTTTTATAATCGTGTTTATATCAGGAGTCTTAACTTACAAAGATTTCGGGATATCCTGGGATGAACCGATCCAAAGAAAACTCGGCCTGGCTGTTTATAATTACATCTTCAACGGCTCAGACCAAATGTTTAAATCTGCTGACAGATATTACGGCTCGGTATTTGAATTTATATTAGTGGCTGTAGAAAAAGTATTAAACTTCACTTCGGAAAAAGAGATTTATTATACAAGACATTTAATTACATTTATTTTCAATTTTATCGGTTACATATTTTTTTATAAAATCTCCCAGTTTGTTTTTAAAAACAGATTTTTGAGTTTACTGGCAGTATCTTTTTTAGCTTTTTCGCCATTGATATTTGCCCACTCTTTTTATAATTCCAAAGATTCGGTTTTTATGAGTGGAGTAATAATCGCGTCCTATTTTTCTTTAAGGTTTTTAAATAATTCAAGTACTAGAAATGCATTTATGGCCGGATTTTTTTGCGCGTTAGCAATAACCATTAGAATTCCTGGATTGTTTATACCTTTTATTTCAGTAATATTATTTGTTTTTAAATTCAGGGCGAGTAAGAATAAGTCATTAATATTTTATATTGTGTTTTTAATAATATTCACTTATATTTTATGGCCTCTGTTGTGGAGTAGTCCTCTTAAAGAATTTGTGTCGGCATTTTATGCTATGAAAAAATTTCCCACAGCCGCATCAACTATATTTTTTGGAAATACAATTCCAGGAGATGAAATTCCATGGTATTTTATCCCAATCTGGATGGGTATTACTATTCCTTTTACTCAGATTCTTCTTTTTATTTGCGGTGTTATTACAATTTTTAAATACAGGATGGAAGATACATATAAATCATATATCATGCTTTGGCTTGTAATTCCCCTGGCATCTGTAATATTAATGAGATCGGTGCTGTATGACGGCTGGAGACAAATGTTTTTCGTATATCCCGGTTTTATTTTGATTTCAATTGGCGGATTAAAATACTTATTGGATTCTAAATTAGCGTTTGTTAGATTTTTTGTAATATCCGCAGTCCTAATTAATTTAATGCAAGCTGTGTATTTTATCTATAAATGGCACCCAAATCAAAGTGTATATTTTAATTTTCTTGCCGGAGAAAAATCGGAGATATCAAAGAAATTCAGCCGTGACTATTGGGGTTTGGTGTACAAACAGCTTTATGATTACCTGTCGGAAAATGATGAAAGGGAGAAAGTTACGGTCTTTGTTGACACTTACCCCGGAGAAACCAATATAGCAATGTCAAAGTCCCCTCAAAAATTTGAGTTGTCCCAAAGTTTGGCTAATTCAGACTATTTTTTAACTAATTTCAGGACGGGTGTTATATTGGAAAATTCAAAGAAGGTTTATAGCGTGGTTGTTGACGGTGTGGAAATCGGCGCGGTTTATAAGGTGAACTAATAATATTTATTTGAACAATTGTTAAATTAGTTTTTTCTTTAACCAATTTAATGAGTATAATACCAATATGTCAGAAGTACTAATAGTAGGATCAATAGGATACGATCTGGTTTTTGAAATTCACGGTGCAATAAAAGATAAAATCGTATTGGAATCCGGTTCGGTGAAAAATCTGGATTTGCTGTTTACGGCAAAAGATTTGAGGAAAATGTACGGGGGAATAGCAGGAAATATAGCATATGGGCTTGGCAATTTGCATACGGATTGCGCGGTTTTCAGCGTTGTCGGAGCCGACTATAAACTTGATTACGGAAAGTATTTAAGCGATCTGGGTGTTAAGGATTATACAGTTGCATTAAACGATAGATATACTGCAGCGTATTATGCCGTTTCTGATTCCAATAAAGATCTTATTGGCGTGTGGCAGCCTAATGCGCACGACGAATTTCATAAATTTTCTTTGAATGATACAATTCCGGATTTTTCTAATGTTGAATATGCTATATTCTCTCCCGGAACTTCCGCCAGTATGGCTAAACATATTCCCGAACTTAGGCAGTTAAACAGCGGAACAAAAATTATATTTGACCCAGGTCCTGTAATAAATTTTTTCGATTTGGAGGACTTGAAAAATTCTCTTAATTTTGCGGACATTATTATTGGAAATGAGATTGAAATTCCAATTCTTCTGAATAAGCTGGGTCTGAGTATTTCAGATGTTATTAATATGAGTAAAACTATCATTGAAACTTTAGGCTCTAAAGGCTCAAAAATTTATACAGATAATGGGACAATAGTTGTTGCTCCAATTAAAGTGGATGCTATGGAAGCAACCGGAGCCGGAGACGCCTTCAGAGCAGGATTGCTGCATGGTCTGGCTAAAGGAAAAAATATCGAAGATTCAGCTAAAATCGGATCGTATCTTGGAGCCCTTAGCACTAAATTTCACGGGGGGCAGGGATATTCTATTTCGGAAAATGATCTAAATTATATTAGACGTATTTAATAAAACGCGCTAATATAAATTTCATGATAAACAAAAAACAAACAAACCATAGTGACTTTAAAGTTGCCGATATTACTCTTGCCGATTTGGGAAGACATGAAATCAGAATGGCTGAAAATGAAATGCCCGGATTAATGGCCACTCGGGAAAAATACAGCAAAGAAAAACCTTTAAAAGGAGCGAGAATTGTAGGTTCTCTCCACATGACTAAAGAAACAGCAGTGTTAATTGAAACTCTTGTGGCACTCGGAGCTGAAGTACGATGGGTTTCCTGTAATATATTTTCAACTCAAAATCAGGCAGCAGCTGCAATTGCCAAAGCCGGTATTCCGGTGTTTGCCTGGAAAGGGGAAACTCTGGAAGAATATTGGTGGTGCACTAAACAGGCTTTTGTATTTCCGGGGGGTGTTGGACCGAACTTAATAGTTGATGATGGTGGAGACGCCACACTCTTTTTTCACAGAGGACATGCAGCCGAAGAAGATAGTTCTGTTCTAAAAAAGGATAATGACCACAAAGAGCTGAAACACGTAAATAAGTTTTTGAAGGACCTTTCAAAAGAGATTCCGGATTTCTGGCATAAGACTTTAAAAAGCTTCAAGGGAGTTTCCGAAGAAACTACAACGGGGGTACACAGGTTATATCAGCTTAATGAAAAAGGAGAGCTGTTGTTTCCGGCAATGAATGTGAATGATTCTGTTACTAAAAGCAAATTTGATAATTTGTACGGATGCAGAGAGTCATTAGCCGACGGAATTAAGAGAGCCACTGACGTAATGGTTGCCGGCAAAGTTGTTGTTATCTGTGGTTACGGAGATGTCGGAAAAGGCTGCGCCCAGTCTATGAGGGGATTTGGAGCAAGAGTTGTTGTTACTGAAATTGACCCAATTTGTGCACTTCAGGCAGCTATGGAGGGTTTTGAGGTTTCTACTATAGAAGACAATTTAGCTGAAGGAGACATATTTGTTACAGCTACGGGGAATTGCGACATAATAACCTTGGATCACATGAAAAAAATGAAGGATAACGCGATTGTCTGTAATATCGGACACTTTGACAACGAAGTCCAAGTCGACGCTTTAAATGCATACAAAGGCGCAAAGAAAGTGAATATAAAGCCTCAAGTTGACAGGTATGACTTTGATACCGGAAAAAGCCTTTACGTTTTAGCCGAAGGCAGGCTGGTTAATCTTGGCTGTGCGAAGGGGCATCCGTCTTTTGTAATGTCCAATTCTTTTACAAATCAGGTTTTAGCGCAATTAGACCTTTGGAAGCATGATTATAAAGTAGGTGTCTATACATTACCCAAGAAATTGGACGAGGAGGTTGCAAGGCTGCATCTTAAAAAGCTGGGAGTGAAACTAACTAAATTAAATGCAAAACAGGCAACCTATATTGGAGTAAAAGTAGAAGGTCCTTATAAGGCGGATCATTACAGGTATTAAAAAAAGACCTGAGTTTGATACTATAATTTGAGACTTTGTTAATAACTATGCTAAAGTCGGCATCTTATAGTCATAACATCTTCAGTTCATTTTAATCTGGAATGAGGATCTTTTATGTTAGGCAATTGATTTAAAAGGTCCTGAAGCTGTTGTCTTAATACTTGTTCATTTTGTGAGAGATCTATTTTCTCGAAACTCTTCTGGAGTAATTTTACGGTTGAGAATTAGTATCATAAAGTGATTTTATCATGGTCAACTATAACGGACGACGTATGCAGAAAATCCTCGCGCTAGATTTATAAGTTTCTATATATTCGGATCAATCATCACAAAGTCTATTTTTCCAGTTTCTGGATCGTAGTTTTCAATAAATAAATGTTTTCTCAAAACAGGTTTATGTCCGGTTACTGAACCGGGATCAGTATATGACAGGTTCTCATAAATACCTTTTATATTTTTTTCGGTAAAAGTTTTATATATAACTGCATCAATTCTTTCACCGGCTTTAGATATTGTTTCTTCTAATTCGGGGTATTTTTCTATAAATTCGTCTATGGTAGTAAGGCCTTCTATATTTTCCATGATAACTAAATCTTGTGTTGCCAAATATATGTCAGCCATTCTAAATGAAATATTTTGTGAGGATTCTGATTCAATAGCCTCGTTAATTCTCATGTGAGCTTCTGCTTGTTCCAATCCTCCTACGTGTAGTTTTCTTCCGTCTTTATATCGTTTAAATCTTTTTACTGCTACCGAATCCCCATTATCCAGGTCGATAATACCTACTTTTCCGGAACGACTTTTTTTAGTCCACATCGTTTCGACCTGTGAATCTCTTTCATCAATTAAGCCTTTGTCTATAGCTTTCAATAAACCCGGATTCTGCCTGAATATCTCTTTGCCTTTAGCGGTTATCAGCATTGTTCTTGGAACTTTATTTCCCTCCAAGTCCTCAACATAATTTCTTTTAGACACATACAGCGTCCCGTCGGGAATCATTTCAATGTTAAATGCTTCATTTAAATTAGCCGGAGGAGTGGTATCTCCCAAAACGGCAAACTCCGTATAGAGTGGTGTTTTTGATTTAACTATTTCCAAGGTATCAGGCTGTTCTTTTGGTTCCCAAGCCTTTTCAATAAGGTCTTCCGGTATATAAGCATGTTCAACTGGTCTAGACATATTTGATATATTATCAGATTTTTATGTTTCTCTGAATCATAGGTATAAATTAATGCAAGCACTCTAAATATTTATATCAGCCAGTAACATATTGTGATCAGATCCGAATCTGACTTTAGAAACCTCTTTATATAAAATTGAAACATCTTTTGGAACCAGGATATGGTCAAATTGAAGTAATAATTTAGGGATTACAGAGGTAGAAATATCTTTAAAAAGGTTAACCATGTTATATTGATCGCAGAGTTTTTCGAACGCGTCCCTCTCTGAAAAATTATATTCATTAAGCCTGAATCCGCGGGTCCAGCCTGTTAGAATATTGAACAGCTTGCTGTCTACGATATTGAAGTCTCCGCACAAGATGTTTATGCAATTTCTGTTCATTTCTTTTAAAATATTATGAAATTGTAAAATTCTGTCATTAGGGCCTATAGCACAGGATAATCGTGCATTTACAATTTGTATGTCATTTCCGTTTCCTTTTATTTTTATAGTTACGGCATTGTGCTGCTCGGAATTATTGTTGTATATTTTATATACAATATTATTAAGAATTGATTTTACATTTTTTGAAAAGTATTCAAATTCACCGCTTTCCTCCGGTTTTATTTTTGAGAGCGTACAAATATAACCATTATTATATTCATTTGGATTTATGAAGTCAGTTGTATAATAAACAAAATATTTTCTGTCGTTAATGAATTCATTTAGAACATTAAAAGATACTTCCTGAAAACAAATAATATCCGGATTTAAATTATATGCGTAATCAATTAATTCTTTTAGCCTGCTGTTTTCTTTTAATACATTCCAAGTAAGTATTCGCATATTACCAACAGTATTTTAATTTTATCATGGTTGACTACTGTTTGGGTTTTACATGGGTATTGCAACATTTGCTTTAATTATATCTGATCCGCAATAAATGATTTAATTAAAACCATTAAATAAAATGTGATTTAACTAATGCGGAAATTAGTTTGTACACAGAAATAGCAGTGATTCCCCAGGCTAACGGGAGCCAATAAGGTATGCCTAGTAAAGTAGTGCCGTGATACGTCCAAAGTCCTGATTTAGATACGATGATTTCACCAAGAGGATCTGTTATGCCCGCGATGATATAGATGAGTGCATCGTTTTTACTTTTGGTGAGAATAAAATAAGATAATGAAAGTGCTGCTAGTGTAGTGAATAAAAGTATTGGGTAAGGCCATAAATTAGAAATCAGTAATAGCCAGAATGTGAAAAACAGTAGAAAGATTGATAGAGGTTTAATCTTTTTCATGTATTAATATTATCAGAAGATTTGGCAAGCTAAAGATGACGAAGTTGTTGATTATTTCAAATCATCCAAAATTTTAGGAATAGCTCTCTTAATTGAATTACCATTAATATACTTGTAAAAAGTGTCGATAAATACCATTCCATTATTGTTTTTTTCTTTCTCTAAAGCTTCCAAGATATTGTAATTGCTAATTATTTTAGGATTTAACAGTCCGATTTGCACGGCTCTGATTAGGTGTTCTTCGAAGCATGTATTCCAGGCGTTATATGCTTTAGAATATTTCGGATGTTTTCGGGCTTGCTCTAATAGTCCGGTTTTTAAGGCAATTACTTTTTCGAATGGTTTAAGTACTTCTTTTGCCAAAGGGTGCGACCCTTCATGTAAAAGGTTGTTGATTAGGTAACTATCGCTTATTTCTCCAACTACTTGATAATTAACACTATCAATCTTTGGGCCAAAACTTCCTTGTGTAAAAGGATTTGGAATTAATATCATTTGCTCATTTATCACTATTTTCCATGCAGATTCTAAAACATTTACTATATCAAACTTTGAAATAATACTTTCATATTCAGACTTTATTTTGTTTAGTTCGGGAAGTAATAATGTATCATAGAAACTTTTAAAGTCAGTGTTGTTGTAAAAGTCTATAAGATAAGGTTTAATGCTACTCCCCTTATTAAAATGCCATTGTAATTCTTCTGAAATATCGTGATTTATTTCAAAAGCAGGCGGTTCGCTCACTGATAATGCCCATATTACAACTTTATGCTCATGTATATAATCTTCTACCTTGGGTTCACTTCCCGCATAATTTCTAAAATGATCTATTATTTTTATTCTTAGAGGATTGGTGGGTTTACCATATGCCTGGTTAAATCTGTTTAAAAGGGAATACAATAATGCAAGATTTCTACTTAGTTCCACATTTATTTTCACGATTGAATTCTAACATTTGTTTAATAGGGAAGTAAGGTTTGATAAATTTTAGAAGTGAGTATTTTATACGGTTAAATTAATACGTTAAGCTTTCGTATTTTAAATCTATTTCAAATATTTCCTTGAAAAATTCTACCTATAGTTTCATCATCACTAACGGATTTTTCTGAAAAGTTTATATATGTGTCGTTTTTTACTAATACCCGATCGATGTCAAGTAATAATACTTTTAACACTTTTTAATTGTAGCAAAGTGGTATTTTATGACCGGTGCGTGGAAACGATGATTTAAGTTATTTTAAGAATGCACACGATATACTTTCATTGTAATCACCGGATAAATCGTCGGAATCAACAGCTTTACCGGATTCCTTACATACAACGCAATCTTTATAGTAGCCTAAATATCCCGATACTGTTGCGCTGCCTGAATTATATATATCATCTTGTTCAAATCCTTTTTCTATGAAGTGTTGGTGTATATCATCAATTACTTTTGGTTTTACAATTGTATTGATATTAATGCCATTTAGCCTTACTACTTTAGAATTGGTATCAACATACCATTCCATTGACGCAGGAGTTGGATTAGTAAAGTCTGTGCTACTAAGTTCTTTTTTTAGCTCAAACAATACATTGGTCGGATCTAAAGTTTGAGGATATTTGTTGGACAAGCATGCTGTGTATTTATTTAATAAGGCTTCCTGAGGATTATTTGGCGCAGTAGTTTGTTCTGATGGGGTTATAGAATCAGCTACTTGATTTTCGGTTTCGATACTATTATCCACTATATCTTGAAGTAGATTTTTGTTTAGTGTAATGACACCAAAGATGATAATTAGCAAAATAAAACTAAGAAAAATTAATCTGGTATTCACTGATAAATTATATAATAAAATTTATCTTTTGTACTTTTCTTCACCTAACTCACAAAGATTTTCCATCTTTGGTACACATATGGTATTGGATATAAATGGACTGAAATAGGAATATGGGTATACTTAAACAATGAATTTTACGATTGCAGAAACTTTGCTAATCGATTATCCGGGTTTGTTTATTGGTGTTATTGAGTTGACTGGAGTGAATAATAGCGGAAATAATGCCGAAATTGAAATGTTATTACGTAATATAGAACAAGAAGTAAAAGAGAAATATACTGGTAGTAATGTACCCGAGCATCCGCATATAAAACCCTGGAGAGAAGCTTACAAAAAGTTTGGTTCGAAACCTAATGATTTTCGTTGTTCTTCCGAGACATTGTTAAGAATGGTTTTAAATGGTAAAGAAATACGGCATATAAGTAAAATTGTGGATCTTTACAACTATATCTCTTTAAAATACATATTAACTTTGGGTGGTGAAGACATGGATAAAATAAAAGGAGACTTGGTTTTGACTTATGCTAAAGGTGATGAAAACTTTGTTCCGTTAGGTTCTTCAGAAAATGATTCTCCGCAGAAGGGTGAAGTTGTATATAAAGATGACTTTGGAGTTATTTGCAGGCGTTGGAATTGGCGTGAGGGGGACCGTACAAAACTCACTGAGCACTCCAAGAACATTGTGTTAGTGGCAGAAGCGCTTCCTCCAATTGAAAATGAAATACTGAAAAATGCAACAAAGGAGCTTGCAGAGCTAGTTTCTAAATTCTGTGGTGGAACTATTAAAATCCTTTTTGTTGACTCAGCTCAAAATAGTATTTCTCTCAACGATTAATACCTACAACTTAGAGTTTGTAGTCTGAAATAAAACTTTGTAAAGCATATCTGCCAATATTGGACCTTCTGATGAAATGTATTCTAAATGGTCGGGGTGAGAGGACTCGAACCTCCGGCCCCCAGTACCCCATACTGGTGCGCTAGCCAACTGCGCCACACCCCGACGTAGTGAAAAGATAATAACATTAATCTTTATTTTTTGCCTACGTCTAGTTGCCAATAAATAAAATGTTTATTACTATTGGAATATCACATGAGAGGTTATTACCTTAACGTAAATACAATCATCAAGATTTCCCGCCAGCTTAAAAATCAAGGACGCGATGTAGTTTTTACTCACGGATGTTTTGATTTGATGCATGCAGGGCACTTGCATTTACTCCAAGCTTCCAAAAAATTGGGTGAAGTGCTCGTTGTCGGAGTTGAATCGGACGAAAGAATCAGAAAATACAAAAATCCCAACGGCCCTATTATTAATGAGAACGAGAGAATTCAGCTTTTAATCGGTAACAGAGCAGTTGATTTTGTCTTTTTAATAAAAGGAAAGATGCCGTGGGCGGATAGCTATTATTTAGATTTATATAAAAAGATAAATCCCATGTTTATTACTTATGGAAATACTTTCGGTTATAAAAAAAGATTGGAAACCAGAAAGGCTAAATTAAAAGGAATTAATTTTGTATTGATTGATGAGCTTCCCTTAGATATCGGATCAACATCTAAGATCATAAATAAAGTGCTTAATTTGCCAAAGAATCGCTAAAACAGCTTATCTGCAATTGTATAAATGCTGAAACCCCCATAAATCAAAAATGCGGCAGTCATTATAGCAACTCTCCACGCCGAAGGTTTTAACTGTGGTGCCAGACTTGTTTTATTTAGCCACAAAGTAAGACCGACGTGTACAAACATAGCAAAAGCATTTAATACCGCGGCGGTAACTACCAATTGCAAAGGTTCGGTGAATCCGAGCAATAGTACAAAAATGCCGGCAATTATCTGCAGCCACAGAACAGTGTAATAAGTCATTCTAATATGTTTTTCCCAAAGTCTCCCCCCCGAAGCTAAAATTATATTTTCCGAAAGTATTCTGCTTGTAGCATCAAAGACTGTAAGCTGTGTGCCGAATAAAGTTAATCCCGTGATCAGTAGAAAGAAAGTTCCCATAAATGGTGCCAGTTTTTCTGCAATAACGTTTGCCTCGCTGATTACAAAGTTTATATTTGAAACGCTTTGTCCGGTATTATAAGTTGTGGAATAAGACAACAGCGCCAAAAGCAAAATGGTTGCAGTTCCGGTAAGCCAGAATACCAAAAAATGTTCGATGTTTATATTTTTCCACCATCTTTTAAATTCAGTTACATTTTCCGGATTAGCTTCAAAAGTGGAGCCGGATAAAGATACTTCTTCTTTTTTTCCGGTCAGCAGACTGGTAATTTTTCCGGAATATTTTCCCATACCGTAGCCTTTTTCTTTTATATAATATGATTGTGCTAAATTCAGGTTTCCGCCCGCGCCGGAATATGCAAATGCTGCTAAAAATGTGGCTAATGGTATACCAAGTGGAAGGAAGAGATAATTTTCTCCGATTCCTACCACGCCTTTTGCTAAATTACCCCAGGCTGATTCGTTGGCAAGTATTATTGCCAGAATAAATATTGAGGGAACACCAACCGCTATAAGAATTTTTTGGAGACTTTCGACAGTTTTATACAAAATAGGACCGAGGGACAAAATGAGTCCTATTAAAACCAGCAGGATAATTGTAAGTCCGCTGGTATTTTCAATCCCGATAATAGCACCGAATAATTTTGCGGAAGAGGCAGCAATTCCCGGCCATATCCAAGGTACAAAAGAAGACAGAATAAACCAAAAAGGTAGCCATTTTAATTTTCGCGCAAATCCTACAAATATACTTTCACCGTTTATTAGAGCATATCTTTCGATTTCCATATTCATGAAAAACTGAAATGTAATTCCTACAATTGCGCCCCAGATTATGCCCAAACCAAAGTTAGAGGCAAGGAACGGCCACAAAATAACTTCACCGCTTCCCAGACCCAAACCTAATAAAATAAAACTGGGTCCGAGTAATTTTTTTAATGGTAGAGCTTTGGGAAATTCCTTAATATTCAAAGGTTTCAGGTTCATTAAATTAGTTTAACATCTTTTTAAACTTTAATAGATACAAAGGACGGTCTTTACCATAGCTTAATTTTTTGCTCCAAGTTGTTTCAATAAGTTTTAAATCGTTCTTATTTAATGATTTAATTTCCGTAAGATGCAATTTGTTCTTCTCGAAAATCGGTATTACTGCGCTTTTTAAATATTCCTCCGAAAGATTTTGGAGATCGAGTCTTTCGGTTTCGGTCGGTTCGTGTTCTTGAGAATAACCCAAAACTATTTCACAAATTCCACCACTTTTTAAAATGGTTGATATTAGGGGTGTCTTTTCATAGTTTGGGTTAGTTATACTTTGCAACAGGCTCCCCCAAGGAAGAATAACTGTCAGCTTATCCGCCGTTCCAATTAATTCTTCAGGAAAATATTCTATGGATCCCAGCACAAACATAGCATTTGATAACTTTTCCTTTTGAGATTTGCGCGAGTAATTTTCCACCTGTTTTTGAATGGGTTCAACCCCTATAAATAAAGTTTCTATATTTTCATTGGCGTTTTTGTATACATACCGCCCGTCGCCGGTGCCAAGGTCTATTTCTACTTTACGGTATGCCCCCAAAATTCTTTTAATCTCACTATCGTTTAAATCTTTTAAAGTTTTACCGCTAATGACTTTCATTTTCACAATAATACCAAACCTTCATTATGCCACCTAAGTTTATTTTCTATACAAACAGGTTTATGTTTGTGATACACTATTTTGGTGCTATGAACAAAGATGCAATTGATAAAAGGTTAAAAATTATTTCAGACTTGCAGATGGAGTTAAACGGCTTAAAGGTTCATCTTGACGAAATTCTGGAGAATGATTCGGATTATCAAACTGTTTTAGAGGAAGTCGCAAAAGTAAAAGAAGAGTCTCAGGAGAGAAAGGCAAAAATATCCGAAAATAAAATGTTCAGAAATATTAAAGAGCAGATGAAAGAAAAAAGGCTCGAAATTACGGATAATAAGGACGCTCTATCTCAAGAGTTAATGGATTATTACAGAGAGAGCGGAAGAATGGAAATTGAAGATGAGAACGGAAAAACAAGAAGGTTGAAGTTTTCGGTGAGGCTGGTAAATTAATTCTTTCGGTATATTTTATAAGTGCCAGTTTCCTTGCCCGTATCTACTTTAATATATTCCTCAGTCATTCTGCTTTCGTCGGGAGTTATAAAAAGTGCATTCGGGATTTCTTTAGGTGCAGAGCTTTCGTACACGAACCACCACCATAAATATCTTTCATTCGGGTTTTTAGGATCCGATAGTTTAACTTTTTCATAATCGTTAAAGTAATATCTGGCGATAGTGTAGTCTGCCGGAGATGTAAAAATCAGCTCTCCGTTATAATCTCTAAAATTTGCATAGAGGCTTTTCATTCCTTTGTAATAGGTATTTACGGGCTGTATTTTTGAAACCGTAAATAAATAGAAAAGTAAAATTAAAGCGGTTATTTCAAACTTGATTCTATAAGTAACTATGTAAGAAACACTGATAATAAAAAAGAGCGAAGATGGGAAAATATATCTTTCCACGTACACATTTTTATTAGTATGCATTCCGTAAATAATTAAAATGAGCTGCGGAAGTAGAAATAGCAATGAACTTGCCAAAAACGGCTCAATACGTTTTTTGTTTCTTATATTTAAAAAAAGAATCAACGTAGTGGTGGAAAAATATAAAACCAGAATAATTCTTCCCAGCTTATTTTCGTCCAAAATAAAATCTATGTGGTTGGCCTGGCTTTTCCCCGGCTGCTTTACCTTTACTCCGTAAGAATAAGATGTAAATGTGTCAGGTATATTGTAAAAAGCACTTATGTCCGCCCACTCTATATTTTGGTTCCGGATGCTGGTTAATATTCCGTTGTTGTAAATATAGATATAAAAAACTATAAAAGGTATTAATCTTATTATATTTTTACCGATGATTTTTACTTCAAACGTTTTGTTGTGAAATGCATCCAGACCCGTTTCCTTTAAATAATAAATCACATACAACAGGATAAACACCAAACTCATGTAATGGGTGTATATCATGACACAAAGACCAAATATGAAAAAATTATATTTTTTGGTGTACAAAGCATAAAAAGTTAAGAGAGCTATAAGCCCATATAGAGTATAGGATCGGCCCTCATATGAATAACCTACGTTAAATGGATTTATGGATGTCAAAAACGCCGCGATTAAAGCTATTTCTTTTTTGGAGAATAAAACCAGCACAAGCTTGTAAACAACATAAATAGTAACCATTCCAAAAATAAGGGAAAGAAACCTTAAGGAGAAATCCGTAACTCCGAAAAGAGAAGACCATGCCTTGGCAACATACATATAAAACGGTGGATGGACGTCACCGATAAGTATCTGTTGGAACTCCTGTGGGGGAGCTTTTATCAGCAAGCCTGTGAACGCTTCATCATACCAAAAATCATCCCTTAGAAAGTCTTTTATTCTTAATATAAATCCTAAAATAAAGACCAGAATAAGGTCAGAATGGAATTTAATCATATTTACGAATTTTGTCATTCCACTAATTATACCTGCTTAATGCGTTAAAATCTGATAAAATGTTTGGGTTATGCCAAATAAAAAGAAACGGGATGCACAAAAAAATAAAGAAAAAAGAAGATTGTCAAAAAAACGAAGCAGGGTCTGTTAATTATAGTTATTTACTTGCAAGTGTTGGGTTATTGGCTGTTTACCTGTTCGGTTGAATTTCCACCGTACCTTCTGTCCCGTTTAGAAAAGCTTTCCAATGCCTTTTTCAGCTCCTCCGGTCCAAAATCGGGGAATAGTGTGTCGGTGAAATATAATTCGGCATATGCGGACTGCCACGACATAAATCCGCTAAGTCTTACTTCGCCGCCGGTTCTTATTATTAAATCTATTTGGGGCATCTCACTGGTATCCAGATAGTTTTCTATATTTTCGTCGTTTAGTTCCAAACCTTTTTCCCGGATTTTAGTTAAGGCTCGAATTAATTCGTCGTGTCCTCCGTAATCTGCTGCAATTCCAATAATAAAATTGACAAAACTTTTGGTTTCTTCGACCATTTCGTTCATCAGTTTAGTTAAATCTGGAGGAAATCTGTCTTTTCTACCTAAGTGTATTAATCGAATTTTTTCGTCGATGCACTTTTTACTGAACTTCTTAATAAGTTCGCGGGCTAAGTTAAAAACATTTTCAACCTCGTCTTCGGTTCTTTTCCAATTTTCGGTAGAAAAACCCCACAAGGTAATACATTTCACTCCCAAGTCCTTTGCAGCATCGCACAAAATCTCAAAATTTTCAGCGCCTTTTTTATGTCCCAGGATTGGGGGAAGTCCTTTGTTAGTAGCCCATCTTCTGTTGCCATCCGGGATTATTGCAACGTGCAAAGCAGTGTTTTTAATATTTTCATCTAATTTTAAAGACATCAGTCGTTTATTATAATATATGAATCTATTAATTCAAATTCAAGAATACCCGGAATTCTGCCGGGCAATGAAACAAGCCATTTTCCAATTATTACTGATATGTTTGTTCTATATCGGACAAATCAACTTGTTCTAGTTCATTCAAAGCATTGTCCAGGTCCTTTAGGTCGGAATTCTCATCCATTATATTTAATTCTTCCACCATTTGTTTATTGGTGTTTGTCGGAACGTCATCCGAATCGTCTGCTTCGGTTAAGCTGCCGGTTACATTAGACGGTCTGTTTCCCATATTCCTAAGTTTTGTGGAAAATATACTAGGTCCCGCAGAAATGTAAACCCAGACTACAAGGACTCCCACAAGCACTAAAAGAAGGACGATAGCAAGCAAATGCTTTAAATCAGTGTGCTTTTCGGGTTTTTGAAGATCCATATTATCCATTTTTATCTCCTTTTTATTTCGCTAGGGGCATGCGAAAAAATTAATAAATTATCGGGTGATCAAAGAGTTTTTTGGTCTCTAAGATCGGAAACCGCTTTTTTAATTACATCTATATAATAACTATGTATGTCTCTGGTGTCCTGAAGAACAGTCTGAAGTGCGGTTTTAGATGCTTCCAGGGCATTTAAGAACGCGCCTTCCGATTCTCCGCAGGCGTAATTTTGAGTGTTCTTTAAAGCGTCAATAAATGCATCATAGTCTGAAGCGTATTTCTTTATTTTTGTGTCAAGTTCATTTAGAGCGGTTTTTAATTCTGTTACTTCATAACCCTTTTCCTCAAGGTTTGCAATAATTTTTGAAACGAGGTTTTTGAGATTTTCATATCTTTTTAAATGGGCGTTCTTTTTGTTGTTGTAGGCATTTATTCTGTTATCTATATTGTTGGTAATTATTTCGCATCTTCTGGCAATTCTATCCTGAAAATTATTTTTCAGATTATCCTGGAGATTACTAAATTTATTTGTGTATGGGCCTATGTTTAGCCTTTTGGGATTAGATGGAGAACTTTCAACCGCATATACCGGTAAGGATGAGAATATATACAATACTGTCATGACAACTAAAAGGGCACTAACTTTGTGATTCGACATAAATTAATGATACCTTTGGTTAAAATTTATGCAAGTGGCATGGTTGTTTTTGGTTAGTTTAAACGTTTGTACCGGTATTTTTATGTGATCTGGTAAACAATACCAAGAACCAGCTTTATGTTAAAATCTTGTTGCATTTATAACTTGAAAAGCCTTGGAGGGATCGCATAGAGGCCTAGTGCGCGGCTCTGGAAAGGCCGTTGGGGAGTAATCCCCTCGTGGGTTCGAATCCCACTCCCTCCGCCAAGTGAAGTAACCGTTTATACTTCCGCGCGGGCATGAACAAGGTCCCGCTCGACACTTTTTTCTACTGCGCGGGCATATCCAGGATATATACCAAGTTCCTTCATACCTTCTTCTCCTCTCATATAAGAATGTAAATCTCTTAAATGATCTATCCTAATAGGATCGGTTGCTAAACCTCCTATTTCGTTGGAAATAAATCTTAAATGTCTTGATGCTGAAGCTGTGGTCAGGAGTCCGATACTGCTAGGATTTTGACGTATAAATTGTTTTAATTCTCTCATAACATATTCCTTCATTTGTTCTCTGCTCAGGTATCTTAGTGTTGATAATTCATCTAGTTTTCTTTGTATAACAAAATTAGGTTCCGGATCTGTAGCAACAAGCGCTCTTAATTTCTGACCTATTGTTCTTTTACCGGTATATTTAGAGGTGTAGTGTTCTGCTTCTAATTGTATTGTATTAGTAAAATATATATCTAATTTGTTTTTTAAACTTAATATATCACCTAATAAATCATCTCTGGCTTCTTGTAGCATGACTGCTTTTCCTTCGGCTATCATTTCAGGAGTTGTACGATTAATGTCTATCATAATAGGTAATCCTGATTCTTTTATTAGCTCTGGATCAAAAGTACCCAAAGTTGCCATTTTTAACTGCTCGTCTAAAATTGCGGACTTAGATAATACTCTAATATATTCCGCCGCTCCCGGGCTACCTCTTTCTTCTAAATGTCTTGAAATTCTATCTGTCAATTCAGTAGATTTAATTTTTTCAGCGTCGGACAGAACTCTAAGATCTTTTTCAAAACCTTCTAATCCTATTCCGATTAATAAACCAGAGTCTAATAAATCTCTTTCGGCAGGGCTGACAATAGTATCTATGGTCATGATTAAATTATAAAGGAAAATCATTTAAGTTATTGAGCCTATTTGATTTCCCCGGAATTTATTTTACTTAAAACAGTTAGTGCTGTGTTGTTGTCCGGCTCAAGTTCTAATACTTTAAGAAGATATTCTCGCGCTTTTAAAATATTGCTCCTGTTAACTTCAATTTCGCTTAAATTTAAATAGGTCTGAGGCATGTCTGGGTACTGCTGGGCGTTCATTAATAGATACTTCTCTGCCAGGTCAAAGTTGCCAAGTCTTAAATAACTCATGCCCAAATTGTTCAGCGCGCCTGAATAGTCTCCTTGTCTCAATTCAACAGCTTTTTCAAATTCAATCGCGGCGTTTGTGTAATCTTTTTCTTCAAGATACAAATCACCTAATACTCTGTGCGCTCTTGGGCTGTTTGGTACGCTTGAAACAGTTGATTGCCACAGTTTTTTGGGAGTTTCCCATTCTGTGTTTCTTGTCACTACTCTGACTGAATATAATAAGATTAATGGTATTGTAATAAATAGCGATAGTTTTTTAATACCCGCCAGTTTTTCAAATTTTAAAAATACCAATGCAAGGAGAATGCAAAAGGCAATATTTCCCATATAAAGGTATCTTTCCGAAAAATAAGATGAAACTATCACCGGGCTGAAAGTGGGGGCTAAGGAAATCGGAATAAATAACATCAATCCGGAAATATTGCGATTCTTTTTCCAAAAATAGATTATAAGGGCAATAAATATGATTGTGACCACCCACATAATCAAAAGAAGAGCGTCCGTAATCACATCTCCTTCGTGAAAAATCGACAGAGTTTTAGGAAATAATAAAAGTTTTAGGTTGCTGTAAATCGTATAAGGCACTCTATCTAAATAAGGCATCGTGTTTTTAGTGTTAGCTTCAGTGGAAACAGACAGCTCTCCCAGTCTCTTTGAAATCTGATTCAATACAAATAAAAAATGTAAAAATGTTATTGAAAGCAGCGGCAATTTACTGACCAAAGTCTTAAATGTAATCTTTTTTTCAAAAAATGCCAGATCGATTAAGATTAAAAGCGGTAAGAATGCTAAAGAAAAATGGTTTATCAGAATGATAGCCCAGAGAATATAAACAAACACTGTTGAAAATAAATAGATCTTTTTCTTTGAATTTTTGTATAGAAAATATGTAATTGATAAGAGCAAAAATCCCGTAGTATTAATAATATAATTCGATGCGGAAATCCATGCCACTGCCTCGGTATTAACCGGCGATGCCGCAAAAATTAAAGAGGTTAGAAAGGCTGTTTTTTTATTAAACAAGGCAGAGCAAAATATAAATATTAAAACCACAACAAAATAATGAAGCACAACGTATCCGAAGTGCAGAGGAGTCGGGTTTAATCCGAAATATTTAAACGATAAATAATAAGTAATTTTCTGAATGTTCAATGACTGAAAAGATGCTTTTATATCTCTGACTTCGGGATTATCTCTAAAAGCGAAAATATCATCTGCAACAAACTCCCCCTTAAGCGAATTAAAATAAAGGGTGAATACTAGTAATGCAAGAATAGATATAATTATTCGATTGGAATAAATAAATCCAAAAATATCTTTAACTGATTCAAATTTAGCTCTGTTATTTTCATCAATTTCCTTGTCTATAATTTTATCTACATCTCTTCCTGATTTTTCAATATAAGCGATGATTTCAGTTTCAGATATTCCGGTTTTTGCAGCTAATTCGGTTAAAGGGATTAATTTGTAATTGCTTTTTATAAACTTTTTTTGATTTTTAGTTATTTTTGGCATATGGATTGTACAGATACATTATTTATTCTTTATTTCCTCATAGTCTGTTTTATAATATATTTTATATAATAACACCACAATTAATATAAGTTTTGTTGTGTTTAGTTTAATTTCATGGTAATACAAATTAAATATGACACCGATAGAAGAAATAAAACAAAGACTTAGCATTGTTGATGTTGTAGGACAATATGTAACCTTAAAAAAATCCGGCAGGAACTACAAAGGCTTGTGCCCTTTCCACGGCGAGAAAACCCCATCTTTTATGGTTTCCGAAGAACTTGGGATTTTTAAGTGTTTCGGCTGCAACAAGGCCGGGGATATTTTTAAATTTATTCAGGAAATTGAAGGGCTGGAATTTCCGCAGGCACTAAAAATTCTGGCGGATAAAGCCGGTGTTCAATTAGAAAGCGAGTTTGAAGATAAGTTTGCAAAAAAGAAAAAAATTTTATATGAAATAAACCATCTGTCGGCGGAGTTTTACCATTATTTTTTGCTTAAACATAATGCAGGTAAAGCAGGGTATTCGTATTTTGTGGACAAAAGACACTTAGCTATAAGCAATATTCAGGAATTTAAGCTTGGATTTGCACCGAACAGCTGGGATTTATTATTTCAATATTTGTCAAAGAAAAAGTATTCTTTAGAAGATATGCTGGACTCCGGAGCCGTAGTTAAAAAGAGTTCGGGGGAAGGGTATATAGATAAATTTAGAAATAGAGTAATTTTTCCTTTGGTAGAAACTGATAATAAAATAGTCGGTTTTGCAGCCAGAACGTTAGGGGATGATCAACCTAAATATTTGAATACCAACGAAACTTTGGTTTTTCATAAAAGCCAGTTTATTTACGGACTGGACAAGGCAAAATTATCTTTAAAAAACGGTTCAGCGGTTTTTGTTGAAGGGTATATGGATGTAATAAGCGCCCATCAGGCCGGTTTTAAAAACTTTATCGCGTCTTCAGGAACTTCAATAACTCAAGGGCAGCTTAAAATAGTGTCCAGATATACCAAGGACCTTATTTTTTGTTTTGATACTGATGCGGCAGGAGTTACTGCCACATATCGTGCGGTAGAACTTGCGGAAAAAGAAGACATGAACGTTAAAATAGCCACTCTTCCGACTAAATATAAAGATATTGATGAATTGATAATGAATGATAGAAAAAGTGCGGAAGAAGTGCTGAAAAACAGCGTTCCTGTTTATGATTATTATTTGTCGACTACGCTAAAAAAGCATGATAAAAACGGCGCCATAGGAAAAAAGAAGATAGTTGAAGAGCTGACACCGCTATTATCAAGAATTAAAAATAAAGTAACTTTAAATCATTATATTAAACTTCTTTCAGAAGAACTTGGAATAGACCAGGAGGTAATAAGCGATATAATTTTCGGAAAAACAGCGGTTTCCGCTTCCGGTGAGGGATCCGTGTTCGGAGAGGACAGGTTATTAAACACTTATAGAAAGACTCCAGAGGCTTATACGCTGGCGCTTTTGTTTAAGGCACCACTTGACAATATTGAAACTTTTATGTATGTTGATGGGCAAAATACCCTTAATGAGAAATATTTCAGCAACGACACTTATAAAGAACTTTACAGAAGGTTTTCCGACGTTTTATCTGGTGAAAAGGGTGATTTTGATATAAAATACTTCAGTAGCAGCCTGCCGATTGAATTACAGAAATCGGCTGAAGAATTGTACCTTTGGGACTTGGATTATGTGGCAAACGATGACAAACTCTTAAAAAGGGAGTTGGAAATCTCGTTTCAAAGGCTCAAAGATTTATATATTAAGAAAAAAAGGTTGGAAATCAGCCAGAAAATAAAGCAGGCCGAGCTGGAAAAAAATGAAAAATTGATTCATGAGCTAATTAAAGTGTTCAACGAGCTTTCGTGAAAATTAATTACATGCAAAAACATACTAAACAAATGAAGCGAGAAAGGAAATCCGATCCTATGAGCGAAAAAATAAATTCAAAAAAAGAATCAAAAGAAATAAAAATAAAAATGCCGATGCCTAAAATAAATAATCACGCTCCAAAAATCGACAGAACCGTTAAACCTGCAAGAGTTACAAGAGCAGCAAAAGCAGTTAAAGTTCCGAATGTTCCCCAGGATGTTGCTCTTAATAAACTGGTTACAAAAGGGAAAAAGCAGGGATATCTTACTGTAAACGAGTTATTGGAGTTTTTTCCCGACGCTGAAGAAAATATTGAACTGTTGGACCAGTTATATGAAAAGCTTTTGGACGCTGGTGTTGATGTTTTTGACGTAGACTCGGCCAAAGAAGCCGAAAAGCTGATGGGTGCGGACGAAATAGATTTGTCTAAAATAAAAATGGATAAAACGGTTTCTTCTGATCCGGTAAGGATGTATTTGAGGGAAATAGGAAAGGTTGATCTATTGACAGCCCCTCAGGAAGTTGAGCTAGCAAAAAAAGCTGAAAAGGGAGATAAAAGGTCTTCTGATATGCTAACTAAAGCAAATTTAAGGTTGGTTGTTTCCATCGCTAAAAAATATATGGGAAGAGGGCTTTCATTTCTGGATTTAATTCAGGAAGGAAATATCGGGCTGATGAGGGCAGTTGAGAAGTTCGACTGGAGGAGAGGATTTAAGTTTTCCACATATGCTACATGGTGGATTAGGCAGGCAATTACCAGAGCAATAGCCGACCAGGCAAGAACTATCAGAATTCCAGTTCACATGATTGAAACAATTAATAAGTTTAAAAGGATTGAAAGAGAATTGGAGCAGAGACTTGAGAGACCTGCTACACCTTTAGAAATAGCAACGGAGATGGGAATAGAAATGGAAAAAGCTTTGGAAATTATGAAAATTTCCCAGGAAACCACTTCGTTAGAAACTCCTGTAGGAAAAGAGGAAGATACCAGATTGAAAGAATTTATACCGGACGAAGTAGGATTATCGCCATTTGAATCAGCCAGCCAGGAACTATTAAAAGGCCATATTGTAGAAGTTTTGGATACACTTAATCCCAGAGAAAGAAAAGTCCTGGAGTTGAGGTTTGGTTTAAGAGACGGTAGATCCAGAACATTGGAAGAAGTTGGAAGAGAATTTGGTGTAACGAGAGAAAGAATCAGGCAAATAGAGGCCAAAGCATTAAGGAAACTACGCCACCCTTCGAGAAGCAAAAGGTTAAGAGACTATTTATAAAATAACTTTAATTTCTAATAATCCCAGTCTATAAAATACAGCTTGTCACCGACTATTTGTTCTCTCACACTCTTTGAAAATGTTGCTAACTGAATTGATGTGTTGTTTTCAATATTCAGTTTGTGGGGAATCATACTTGCTCCACTAGACTGCATAAAATAAACATAATTATCTTTATAAAAAACAGGGTATGAGTTGTAAAGGAAACTTGGTGCTTCTTTTTTACTGTCTTCAGTCCCGCAATCAGAATTTTCCGGACAATCTTTTGAGATGCTGCGTTTAAACAGCGGCAAGAAGTTTTCTAAAATAAAGTCATTTTTATTTAAATCAAATGTATATAGAACGTCCTTTCCTAAGGTATTTGTAATAGTGAGAGAATCCTTTTTTGCATCGATAATTCTGATTGCAGGCTCGTTTAAAGTTTTGTCATCAGATAGGTAAACTTTTTTAGTAACCAAATCGTTTTCTATAACATATACTTCCAGTTTTTTGACTTTTTGTCCGGTGATGTTAGGGTTAAAGTCCTGTGCAAAAATTAAAGTGTTACCATTTTCAGAATTAAATAGCCGCTTGTAAATCGGATCGTAACAATATTTATTATAATCGGTAAAGATTTGTGATATTTCTAATACTTTTTTAGTATCAAGATTAATTTGTTTATAATAACTTCCTCTACAAGCGCTTTTTTGGTCAATGTCCGGCGTAAAATAAACGAAGGCCTTATTGTTTTTGAAATCAAATGATATTAGATTTAAAAACCCCTCATATTCCGAGCTATACAGTTGTTTTGGTTCAATAGTCTTTTTGTCTTCTTCGAAATCCTTTAAATTCAAGTGTAAGAAGGTATATTTGTAATTTCTTAATAAATAAATATCAAAAGGTTTGGAGCTGAGCATTTCGCTTGTTAATAAAATCAGCTCTTTTCTGTCTCCGGAAGGTAATGTACTTGTAATGATTGTTTTATTTTGAATGTAATCTTTAAGATCGGATACTAAATATTTTGATTTTGTAATAAAATCATAAAAATATAATTTACTACTCTCAAAATAATACGCGCCATTATTAGACACGAAATAGTCAGATAAATCATTGAAGGTTGTTTTGTCTTCTAGATCTACAACGGAAATTTTCATTCCATTTTCATCATAAACAGAAAACGTTTTATTTACATTAGAATAATATTTGTCCAGCAGATTACTGGTTTCCCGATCTACTGGGGTACCAGAATAGCTTATACTCGTTACTTGGAAAAATTGAGAAGGCGAAAGTGCTGAATTAAGGTTGTTTGTTGAGCCGTTTACCAAGAACATGTTCGAAGTATTTTGAATATTTTTGCAAACGCGGTCTTCAAGAGTTATTTCGAAACAACTGTTTTCGGTTTCCAAACCACATAGTCGTGCTTTTTCCGGACAGTCTGTTTTAATTTTATTTATATCCGAGAATTTACCTATAATGCTGTATTTTGATTGCTTATCTGTTGAAGAATAGATAATATCTGGAGAGACAACTAGTCTAAATCCATCTTTGTTACATATATTTGGATTTTTATTCGCAAAATCTTTATCGGTGCATCTGTGCTTGTCTGTATTCATTACCTTACCTATAACAATTATTTGGCTTCCAAATGGAATACTGTGATTTAAGTATTCTTTTTCACCGCTAAATTTTAAATTATTTCCAATAAAATTTAGATTTTTCACATAAATTGCATTTTTAGTTTTTATATAATTTGAATTAGGAGTGAGCCTATAACCCGCTTCTGCATAAGCATATGTGTCGTTTATAGTTCCAATTATTTCCGTAACTTCATTATCGCAGTCATTCGATTCGGATATTTGACAGTATCCGGAGCCATTTCTTTTTACTAATGAAATTACTATTAGAAGCAGAAGGAGAATTGCCAATATAACAATAATACTTACTAATACAGCACTTTTATGATCCTTTGTAGAATTAAGTTCCGGGCTTTGTTCCATATGTTCTGAAAATAATATAGATTAAAATAATTGTATTTACAAATGGTTACAATGCATTAAGATTTTTAAATATATAAACATCTGAAAGATTGGTTAAATTTGGCTTTGTCAGAGTAAACTCTTTTATCATTTCAAAGTCCTTTGAGTTAAACAGTGAGATTTCGAATTCATTCCATCTTTTGAAATAAATCGGATATTTTTGTTTTACCACCTCATTTTTATAATAAGACATCGGCTTTGATGCTATTACAATATATTTAAATAAATTCGCGTCTGGAGGATAAGAATATTGCGCGCTGTCGGCTTCGTATACATTGAACTGAATAACAGTTGAACCGGGGATTTTATTCATCGGGTCCAACCCCTCCTCAGTTATTGCTAGGACTGTATCGGTTATTTCTACCTTATCTTTCATCCACAAGTAAGCGGCACTTTTTGGTGTATCTTTTTGGTATTGAGATAAGAGTAGCAGTGTAAAATAAAAATAGTGAGAGAGAATAATCCCGAAAAAAAGTGTCACTGTTGCTATTTTTAACTTATGATAGGGCTTTAGTGAGTGAATAATCCATGAAAAAAAGTACGAAGAAAATATAATGATAAAAGGCAAAACAGGAATGATCCATCTGTCAATCTTTCTTGATTGTATTGTAAAAAATATCAAATAAATTATTATATTTAGTATTAATATCAAGGTGGTTTTATTGTTATACTTTTTAATTGCCAGTACCCCACCAAACATCGAAGCCAGAAAAACTCCTGTTGTCGTCAATCCAGCGAGAGCCGAAATATATTTAGTTACCGAATAATCGGCAGAATCAAAAACCAGACCACCCTCTCTAAATAGCATTTCAATTATTCTGTTTTTAAAATCTCCTACCAGAATTACAGAAAAAGGATTGGATGCCGCGAATGCACCGAAAGATATCAAAAGGAAACCCAGGAGAGATTTGTAATCTTTTTTTAAAACAAATGGCAAGGCAAATGCCGGAAGCGACATCAAAGCGGTAATTTTAGTACCTAAAGCAAGCCCGAAAAAAATACCTGATAAAACGGTAAATTTGGTGTCTCTGCCCTTTTCATAATATTTAAATAACATCAATACGCACAATAAAGTTAATAATGTAAGGATAGTGTCGTTGTTTACGTAGTGAGAAAGAACTATCAACTTCCAATTAAATGCCAGAAACAATGCGGAAATTAGAGCACCAAGTTTATCCTTAAAGAGTTTATAATAAAGCAAAGTGCCTATAGGAACAATTAAAAATGATACCGTTGAATTAACAATTCTCAGGAAAATGAAAATACTTGTTTTATCAAAAGGCACATTTAAAATATTTAATGATTTGCTGAAAGCCATTGTGAAAACTGTAAAAAAATAAACCGGGAAAGTACCGTAAACAAATGAAACCGGTATCAGTTTGTACCAGTCGTTGTTTCTTATTATGTTAAAGAATTCGTAAGTGTATTTGATTGCGGGTTCGGTTATTTCCGGTTCATCCGCGTGAAAACTGTGGGGAAGACCAAATTCGATATGATAAAGCCTGAAAAACAAACCGATTGATCCGATAATTAAGAATAGTAGAACTAACTGTTTATTAATATTTAAAACGGATTTCATGGGCTATCAAATTTTAGCATTTTTGTTGTTGTGCTATGTGCTTATTTTAAGAGTTTTAAAGCTTCTTTTTTATATTCTTCAACAGCAGGCTGGTCGAATGCATTAATGTTAAGTAGCTTACCAAGGAATATGGTTTCGATTTGTTTGAACATAATAAACTCACCCAAAGATCTGGCGTCTATTTTATTTAATATAACTTCGGTATATGGCATATTGTGATTATCATAGGATTTTTCCACTCCTTTTAACAGCGCGTAAACCTTTTTTTCTTTCTCAAGTTCTTTAGTGAATACAAAGGAAGTGTATTTATCTTTAGGCCCCCCCAAATACAATTGCTCCATAGAATGCAAGTCCGTTGTTCCTACAGAAGTTATAGGTGTTATACCTGTATTTACGGTTTTTCCATTCAAATCTTTTTCTTTTCCGAGACTTTCGGCGACCAGCTGGCTGCAGTATTTACCTATTGATTCCAGTTCCGGAAGAAAAAAGAATAAATTGTATATATCCAAGCCTGTTTTGTAATTTAAATACACACAAGCACCTGAAAGCGCGGCAAAATTGTTTTCAGCGTTAAGGTCTATGCATGCTTTTCTAACTTCCATTGCGCCTTCCAAAAGCTCTACTATGTTGATTCCCGCTCCTGCCAATGGAAGTAGTCCAACCGGAGATAGAAGAGAGTATCTACCACCAACTTTATTTTCTATTCTTAAACAGACATTGCTTTTTTCGCAGAAATAGTTCCACATTTCATTATTTTTTGATTCTGTAGTTATACATATAAGTCTGTCTTTAGCATAACTAAGGTTTTCTATTATGAAATCTAAATTATCTCTGGTTTCCATGGTGCTTCCGGATTTGCTAACAGCGTTAATCAACAATTCATTGGGGTCTTTTATTTGGTTGAATAGCTGCATAAGTTTTTCTCGAAAGGTAGAATTAATTGTGTCCATGAAAATTAATTTCGGATATCTGTCTTTTTCAAAAACGTCATAATTTCCAAGGAGAGCGTCATATATACCTTTAGTTCCCAGGCTGTCGCCTCCTATGCCTATCACTAAGATATACTTAAGCTTTGGCGATACATAAGTATTCTTGAGTTCCAAAACTGATTTAATCATTTGTTCGTCAAAAGGAAGGTTGATAAAACTTTCGGGAGTTTCGTAAGTGTTATTTTCGGCTGTTTCCGCCAAGTATTTTATATATGGTTTCAGTGATTCTGCAGTTTTAATTACTTCACTGCTTTCAAACCGGCAGGTAGAGAGAAAATTGAATTCCATAGTGTTTTTATAATACGTGGGTAGTAGTTTCGGCGCAAGATTATTCGGATTGTTCCACGATTTCAGGATATTTCTCTTTAAAAGAATCCGAAAAAATGCAGCCGTTCAGGCAATCTGGCAGCCACCATTCCAAAGGTGAATTCAGTCCAAAGAGCATGCCGCCGTTAGAACCTCCTTTGTTTATATAACTTATTTTATATTTATAACCGGCGTCCTCAAGACTGCTTTTCTCAATTTCCAAAGTAAGAGTCAGAATATTTGAATCTTTTTGAAAATCGAGAAACGGCTCTATTAATTTATTGTTTAAATCTGACTTTTCTTCTTCAGTAAACAGACCGCTCGGAACAAAAACCACTTCAGTTTCCACATCTGATGATGAAGCCATGTCGAGAGATTCTGCTTGTGATGATTCGGGAGCAGCGGCTGGGTCCAAAGAAGTTGATGTTATGCCCGCGACATTATTTTCTATAAATTTATCTTCTTCTATTGTATTTTGTACCAACAATTCAGTATTTGAGGTTTTTGACTTTTCGTAATTCTGCCAAAAGTGAACAGCGGTGCCGATTAATACAATCAAAAGAATTGTGGTTAAAGTTATCCTTATATCTTTGCTTTTATTATTATCCATTTAATTGATATTACTATTGTGTGTAAATGATTACAAATTAGATGTAGGAGCAGATCCGATTTTACCATCCGGAATATTCTACAGTTGATCTTTCGTTGGATACGCTGGTCATAAAAGGATTATCTAATTAATAGATCAAAAATCTGGTTTTTAGGTTATTACCTGCGGATTCCAAAATATCTTTAACTTCATTCTCATTCAACATTTTTCTGATTTTCCATATTTCATTTCTTATTCTGTCCAAGTTTTCCTCTGTGAATTTTTTGTCATTTGGAAAGTTTATACCCGAGCCCGGAGGTAATATCACGCGTTCAATGTCTAATACTCTTTCTGCTAAAACCAGAGAAAGAAATATGGTTTTTATATTTTCATTTTTTTCAGATGTATCTTTAGTCAATACCAGAATTTCGTCTATGACTTGTATTGTGTTTTTGGTAAGTTGATATGGGTTATTCATTTACTTATACTTTAAAACCATTCCAGCATAATTAGCATGCCTCGTGTATTTTGAAATTTCAAGTAGTTCATTAATCCTAAAACTACATCTCTTACTTCTTTTATGCTTATTTTTTCCGGGTTTAAATTATCATTAATTATTTTTTGAATAATTTCGTCGCTAAGGTTTTTAAGTTCCTGAAAGACATCCAGTAGCTTCTCCGGTTCAGTGTATTCCATGCGTTTGGTGTTTTCACTGTCATCGAAGGCTTCTCCTGAAATCATACTAATTGTATTTATTAAATTTGTACTTATGTTGTAATCTTCAGGTTTTTTTATCATTAAAAACGCTGATAGATAATAGGCTAACACTTTAGGGTCGTGATTAAGAAAATCCCACAGGTTTTTATCCGCAATTAGTAAACTCTTTAATTTATTAAAAATTCCGGGTTTTAGTTTAAGAGAAGAGGTAATAGATATCACTTGTTCTATTTTAGTCTGCAGTATATCTAATAGCAATTGGCTTTCTGCTAAGAGAATTATAGATTGGTCTTTAGTGCAAAAAGTATCAAGAACATGTTGGTGCTACAATTTAGCTAGTATGCCGCCTCAGGAATTTACTACACCAATGATGAAGCAGTATATGGATATTAAGGCACAATATCCTGACTGCTTATTGTTTTTCAGGCTCGGCGATTTTTATGAGCTATTTATGGATGATGCCAAAATAGGCGCTGAAGTTTTAGATATTACTCTAACTGCCCGCGACAGAGGGCGCGACGGGAAGATTCCCATGGCGGGAGTTCCGTTTCACGCGGTGGATTCTTATTTATCTAAACTAGTAAAAGCCGGATATAAAGTGGCAATCTGCGAGCAGGTGACTGAGCCTGATGGATCCGGGCTGGTGGAGAGGGAGGTGGTTCGAATTGTTACTCCCGGCACAGTGCTGGAGGAAGGCTCCCTTGAAAAAAAAGAAAATAATTATTTAATTACTTTAACTTTTGACGACTATAACTTTGCGCTGGCGGCCGCTGATGTATCTACAGGATTTTTTCAGACATACCAGATTGAAAGGGGAGATTTGGAACAGCTTTTGGTAAACGAGCTGGCAAGACTGAATCCGTCGGAGTGTATTCTGTCTTTGCATTTATATAACCAGCCGAAAATTCTGAAAATATTAAAAACCCTTAAAAATCTAAATGTTTTTCTGTTTCAGGATTGGGTAGAGCACGCCCAGAATGCGGAAGAAAACCTGAAGAAGCATTTCGGAGTTGTGACTTTGGAGGGATTTGGAGTCGGAGATAAACCTTTAGCGCAAAAAGCCGCCGCGGCGCTGCTAGGTTATTTAAAGCACACGCAAAAAGATAAGGTTGATCATATTAGAGAATTAAGTAATTTTTCTTCAAGTGAATATCTGGAGCTGGATAGGTCAACAATCGTGAATCTGGAGCTTTTTTCTACTATCAGAGAGGGAAATAAAAAGGGATCTTTAATCCATTTACTGGATAAAACAAAAACTTCCATGGGCGGCAGGATGCTGCGTCAGTGGCTCCTGAAACCTTTAATTAATAAAGAGCATATAGAAGGGCGCCTGGATTCGGTTTCGGAGTTTTTAACTAAAAGGACAAAAAGATATGAAATGGAGGAAGTGCTTTTGCGAGTTGTGGATATAGAACGGTTGATTTCGAGGCTTTCGGTGGGAATAGGAAACGCCCGCGACTTGGTGAATTTAAAATTTTCGCTGGAGGAAGTAAAAAAAGTTAAAAACCTCTTGCGTGATAATTTTGAATCCGGTTTGCTAAATAGTTTAGCTAATAACATCAGCTCAGAATTGGAAAACGTAATTAAAATCGTAAATGAAAGTATTGTGGAAGAGCCTCCGATTGATGTTAAAAACGGAGGAATGATTAAACAAGGGGTAGACAGCAGTTTGGATGAAATAAAAGAAAGTATTAAGGACAGCAAAAGGTGGATACAGGAGCTGGAATCTAAGGAAAGAGACAGGACCGGCATCAACTCGTTAAAGGTAAAATTCAATCAAGTATTCGGATATTATATTGAAATTACAAAGTCCAACTTGGAATCGGTGCCGGATGATTATTATAGAAAACAAACTCTTGTAAACGCCGAAAGGTTTATTACCCCGGAATTAAAACACCACGAAGAAATAATACTGACTGCCGAAGAAAAAATTAAGGATTTGGAGTACAAGCTTTTTTTGGAAACAGTTCATAAGGTTTTGGAATTTACCATTGAAATACAGCAAGCTTCAAAATCTATCGCAGGTATTGACTGTCTGATTTCGTTTGCTCTACTGGCCGAGCAGAATATTTACTGCCGCCCTGAAATTGCCGAGAGCGGCGAATTGAAAATAATTAACGGACGCCACCCTGTTGTGGAAAAGCTTTTGGAAGAAAAAGAATTTGTTCCGAATGACTCGGAGCTTAATGAAACCGACAAGCAGTTATTAATTATTACCGGGCCGAATATGGCCGGAAAGTCTGTATATATAAGGCAGACCGCGCTTATTACATTAATGGCTCAGATGGGAAGTTATGTGCCTGCAGGATCGGCTTTGATAAGTATTGTTGACAGGATTTTTGTGAGGAGCGGAGCTGCCGACGTAATAACAGCCGGACTTTCGACTTTTATGGTTGAAATGGTGGAAACTGCGCACATTTTAAACAACGCCACAAGTAAAAGTTTAATTATTATGGATGAGATAGGACGTGGCACAAGCACTTATGACGGGGTCAGCATTGCCTGGGCAGTTGCGGAATATTTGGTTAGCAATACAAAGATTTCGCCGAAGACAATGTTTGCTACTCATTATCATGAACTGCAAAAGCTTGAAGACGAATATCCTGAAAAGGTGAAAAATTTTCAGGTAAGCGCAATTGAACAGAACGGAGAATTGACTTTTTTGCATAAAGTTGTGCCTGGAGGGGCTTCTCACAGTTATGGTATCGCGGTTGCAAATTTGGCGGGGGTTCCGAAGGAAGTTACAGAGAAAGCCATGAAAGTGTTGTCATCTTTGGAAACGCGGGATTTTGATTTTGAGGATTGGCTGGAGGGTGGAAATGTTACGGAATCAAAAAAGAAACTTCAAATTAATAAAATGAGTGAAGAAAAAAACATTTCATTAATAAAAGATTTAAAGAATATTAATCCGGATAAATTGTCTCCTTTAGAAGCGCTGAATTTTCTTTCTAATCTGATTAAAAAAGCTAAATAGTGTTGCCCGCGCCGCAGTTCCTTGGATCGGTTTTCTTTGATCCGGGTTTCTGTGGCTCGGGCGTGGGTGAAGGCGGGAGGATGTTGGTGTCACTGTTATTTCGATCTATTGCGTTCGCGCTCCATATTCTTTTTGAAGTGCCGTCTTCCAAAAAAAACAGCTATGGATATTGCAACAGCGAGCGCGATAGGGAAGACTGCCAAAACCTCCCTTAGTCCGGAAAGCATAATAACCTCCTATAAACGTTGGGTGTCAATATTATAGCACTATACTATAAGGTGTATATTTTAGCTTGGGTAACTACTTAGTATTGGAATAACTACTGAAAAGCTCATAGCTGTATAATTCAATTATGCCAAAAATAAAAGAATTACCGGTAAAAGTAGTTCAAAAAACATCTGCAGGCGAAGTAGTTGAAAGACCTGCCTCGGTTGTTAAAGAACTTATAGAGAATTCCATTGATGCCGGAGCAACTATTATAAAAATAGAGATAGAAGATTCGGGTTTAAAAAAAATAGCAGTTTCCGATAACGGAGAAGGTATGGATACGGAAGATGTATTGTTAAGTTTTTTACCTCACACTACCAGCAAAATCTTTTCAGAAGAAGACTTAGCTTTTGTTAAATCTCTAGGTTTCAGAGGGGAAGCACTTGCCAGTATTTCCGCGGTGTCCGAACTAACAATTAAAAGCCGCCTTGTTAGCGAGGATTTTGGCACTCGAATAATTGTATCATTCGGAAAAAACGAGAAGAATTCTACGTTGGGAATGGACATCGGGACGCAGGTAGTAGTTAAAAATTTGTATAAAAATGTTCCGGCACGCAGAAAGTTTTTAAAAAGCAACCGTACCGAAACAAAACATATTTTTAGCATTGTAATAAAATATGCATTGTCCTATTTGGATATCGGATTTGTTTTATTTAAAGACGGAGAAGAGTTTTTTAATTTAATACCCGGTCAGTCAGCGGAAGAGAGAATAAAAGTATTATTGGGCGGGGAAATATACGAAAGTCTAATTAGATTAAATGACGAGCAGGAAATGATAAAGCTGGAAGGTTTTATTCTCAAACCGCAGATTTCAGCTGAAACAAAATCCAATCAATATTTATTTGTGAATAAAAGAAGCGTTTCACATAATCTGGTTTCTAATGCAATAAAAGAGGCATACGGTTCTTTTTTGGAACCGCGATCTTTCCCGGGTTTTATATTAAATATAACAATTCCTTTTGACATGGTAGATGTTAATGTTCACCCGCGTAAGGAAGAAGTAAATTTTTGGAATGATAAATACATTTACGATTATGTTTTTAATTCTGTTAAAAATTTATTGAATTCCGAAGATTTAACCTATAAAACCGATATCAACAGATTGAGTTTAGATAAAAAGCCTTCTCTATTTTTATTCCAACATCTAAAGGAATCGGTGCAGTATTGGGATGTTAGAAATGTCGGAAATGAAAATGAAGAAATAATTCAAATTGCAAACACATTTTTAATTACGGAGTCAAATAATGGATTGTTGATAGTGGATCAGCACGCCGCACATGAACGGATTATTTACGAACAGTTTCTGGAAAGTTTTAATAATAGCGAGTCGAAAAGAGTACAGTATGTATTGGATAAGCCTAAGTATATAGATTTTTCTATACTAGAATTGGAAGCGCTGAAGGAACATTATTCAACAATCGAAAAACTGGGATTTAATCTGGAAGAGTTCGGCAGGAACCAGTATAAAGTGAATACCATTCCGGAATTATTTATTGGCCAGAGTATTTCTGAGGTAATCAAAGAGATAATCTCAAATCTGCAGGAAAACAAAAAGGCGGTGGAAACGAAAAAAGTTAAAAAAACCTTGTCATATCTTGCTTGTAGATGTGCTATAAAGGCAGGAGAATATCTAACAATTGAACAAAGAAAGAATTTATTGGATAAATTAGCACTAACAAAAACAGAATATACCTGTCCTCACGGCAGGCCTGTGAAAGTGGAAGTAAGCTTAAAAAGCTTGAATAAAATATTTAAAAGGATTAAATAAAGTTATGAGAGATGAATCAACTCAAGCTGTTTACGAAAGTTTACCATTAATTATAAGGGATCATGAAAAGGAAATAAGAGATATTTATGAGAGTATAGGTTGGGATGTTCCCAATGAAGAGCTGAAAGATTTAGACAAAATTGAGGCGAATGAACAGTATTTTATGATAATTGCTGATTCAGCGGCAGAACTTGTTGACAAGCTAAATGAAATAAATTTTGAAGTAGATGATAGGTTTGGAGATGATGTTAAGAGTGCATTTAGATTTCTTGTTGAAAAAAAGTCCGTATTGGTAGATTATCTTCAAGCAGCACAGCTAGGAACCGGTAATGATTCAACTTTGAGATATGAAGACGATGCGAGAAAATATTTAAGTTGTCTTTTACTAATTGAAGAACTTTTAACTGAAGATGATCTGCTGCAAATGTACGAATTGTTTGGGAATGGTGAGAAGGAAATAGCACACGAAGATGCTGGATTAGGAGATGAAGTTATGGGGGATTTAGAAAACGATGTCTATTTAATAACAGTAATTATAAGGGCTGATTTGTATATAACCCAGAGAAAGTTACGATTGTTAAGACAATAAATAGCCGAACTCATTTTGAGTATCAATTTTCCTTGTAATATTTCTGCCGGTCAATTCTATAAATTTCATTAGAATTGTGTTTTCTTTTTTGGCAACATTTTCTTTTTTAGTCATGGATTCCTTATTCGCCGTGACTAAAATTGTTTTTCCCGGAACATTTGCAAGCTTACCAATTAAATTTCGTTGCTGCCGCCAGATTACCGGAATGATTTTTAACATTAAAACCAAATCCGGTTCTTTATTGCTATATTCTTTCCATTCTCTTTGTTCAAATGATTCGTTGTAAAGTTTTATTTCCGGTATACCCGATTGATTTATTATTTGATTTGAATTTTTAGGCAGATGCAAGTTTTTTTTATATACCTTCTGAAATCTTTCCAGAATTTCGTAAGACTTAGTATCCGTGTCTATCCAGATATATTTTTCTAATTTAAAAGCATTTTCAAAAGGAAAGGTTAAGGGGTAAAGCCCTCCCCCGATATCCAAAATAATTTTGATTTCTTTTATTAGATCCTCAAATTGTGTGTGAAAATGCTGAATATGCTCTAATCGTTCGTTAGTGGAAACGTGTTCTCTTACGGCTTCATCAAAAAGTCCTGTAACTTTTTCTAAATCGTTTTTTTCCAAAGCTTCGTCAAGCCTACTAATTATTTCTGTTGTACTGTCGCCCGAACTATTTTTTCTGTACTTTCTTAAATCGTAATAAATTTCTTTTTTAACTTCTTTCAGCATGTTTTTAAATGCTGTGTTCTTTTCGATTTTCCGGAGATCAGCTGCGTTCATAGTTTTCTTCAATTCTGAATTCCTGCTCATTTTATCTTCAATTCTTTTTGTAACTTCATTGAGGGCGATTTTATATGTTCTTGTTATTTTGTGAGCATACACTAATATTAGATGCGAGGAAGTAGTTTTACCGGCAGCCTGTTCTGTTGGATTATTTTCGAATGTGCTGCTCATAAATTAAATATATCATTTAAATTGTATCGGCACTCGCATTCGCGGGTAAGCAACCTCTTGACACTCATGCCCTTAGAGTGCTATATATTTTTACGCTTATATTTTTTGAAGTTGTAGAAGGTTAAACCTTAAAAAGTAATTTTATTTTGAAGGAGGAATTTTATGTCAAAAATTAAACCGTTAGCCGATTATTTACTTATTGAACCTTTGCAAAAAGAAACCACATTACCATCGGGAATTGTTATCCCCGATACAGCAAAAGAAAAACCGCAGGAAGGAAGAGTTGTAGAAGTTGGACCAGGTAAGAGAGATGAAGACGGAAAAAGAATGGAAATGGAAATAAAAGTCGGAGACAGAGTTATGTATAAAAAATGGGGCGGAACAGAAGTAAAAGTTGAAGGTAAAGAAATGCTTTTAGTTAAAGAGGAGGACGTCCTCGCAATAGTTGAAGAATAAATTTATCAAAGGAGGATTTAATTATGTCAGCAAAAATGATTATTTATGGAGATCAGGCGAGAGCAAAACTCAAGTCAGGAGTTGACAAGCTTGCCAGAGCAGTTGTAGTTACTTTAGGACCAAAGGGAGGAAACGTAGGAATAGATAAATCTTACGGAGCCCCTCAGGTAGTGCATGACGGTGTTACCGTTGCTAAAGAAGTCGAACTGGAAGATAAGTACGAAAATATGGGTGCTCAATTAGTTAGAGAGGCCGCCTCAAAAACAAACGATGTTGCAGGAGACGGCACAACAACAGCTACAGTTTTAGCGCAGGCTTTGGTTGATGAAGGATTGAAAAATGTTTCCGCGGGGGCGAATTCGATGATTTTGAGAAAAGGTTTGGAAAAAGCCACTAACTTGGTTGTGGAGGAAGTCAAAAAACTTGCTAAGCCTATTTCTAATAAAGAAGAAAAGGCTCAGGTTGCTATTAACTCTGCCCAAAGTGAAGAAATTGGCAATTTAATTGCCGAAGCAATGGAAAAAGTAGGAAATACGGGGGTAATAACAGTAGATGAATCAAAGGGTTTTGACTTAGAACTCGAATATAAAGAAGGAATGATGTTTGATAAAGGCTACGCTTCAGCTTACTTTGTAACGAATCCGGAAAAAATGGAAGCTGTAATTGAAGATCCTTATATACTGGTTACCGATTCAAAGATTTCGAGTCTGCAGGACTTGCTTCCCTTGCTTGAAAATTTTGTGAAGGTTTCAAAGAACTTGGTGCTGATTGCCGAAGATGTGGACGGTGAAGCATTGGCAACACTTGTTGTAAATAAACTGAGAGGCACATTTAACGCGCTCGCAGTAAAGGCTCCTGGATTTGGGGACAGAAGAAAATCGATGCTGGAAGATATAGCGGTTTTAACCGGTGCAACTTTACTTAGCGAAGAAATGGGCAGAAAACTTGAATCAGCCACAGTTGAGGACTTAGGTAGAGCAGAAAGAGTAATTTCAGATAAGGACAATACAACAATCGTAGGAGGAAAAGGCGACCAGGAAGATATTAAAAAGAGAATTTCACAAATCGAAAAACAAATCGAGCAAACTACTTCCGATTATGATAAAGAAAAACTGCAGGAAAGACTTGCAAAGCTGAGCGGCGGAGTTGCGGTAATAAGCGTAGGGGCCGCTTCTGAAACAGAATTAAAAGAAAAGAAAATGAGGGTTGAGGATGCAGTAAATGCCACCAAAGCTGCTGTTGAAGAAGGAATTGTTGCGGGGGGCGGAGTTGCATTTTTGAGAGCCAGGGAAGTATTGAACAACTTGACTCTTGAAGGAGATGAAGCCACCGGAGTAAAGATATTATACGAATCACTTGAAGGTCCGGCAAGAATGATAATAACCAACGCAGGCGAAGATGCCGGAAAGGCTTTGGGAGAAATCGAAAGAAGATCAAAAGAGGAAAAAAATCCGAATTTAGGGTTGAACGTTTTAACCATGAAATATGTAGATATGGTTAAAGAAGGATTGATTGACCCTGCCAAAGTTACCAGAAGCGCTTTGCAAAATGCCGTAAGCGTTGCCACAATGATCTTGACCACAGAATGCTTGGTAACAGACGCTCCCAAGAAAGAAGATAAAAACATGAACGGTCCGGGAATGGGTGGTATGGGAGGCATGGGTGGAATGGGCGGTATGGACGATATGATGTAATACCGAACTGAGTGGTTTGGATTTTAATTGTATAGGTCTGATTATTAACGAAATAAAATAAAAATTATTTGTTATAGTGTGAAATTTTTTAACCCCTGTGAAAAATACAGGGGTTTTTTATTTTCTTTTGATTATGTATACTGCGGTTAAGAGAACTGGTGAAAGGAGAACTACAATGAACGGAAGTTTTTTGATCTCCATTCGAAATGGAGAGAGGTTCATGGTAAGTGGGCTGCTAGAGCATGCTCTGGCATCGTTTGAGCGTGCTCGAGATCTCGCACAAAACCAAGCAGAAAAGTCGTTGGCTTGGGCGAGGATAGGTCTAACTTATCTGGGATTGCGAGAGAGTTTAAAGGCTGATGATGCATTCGCATTGTCCTATTCCAATGCCAAAGCTTCTGGAGATCAAAACAGGATCTTGGAGGCTGATAGGAATGAAGCCCTAATGTGGCTTGAGAAGGGAGATGCGGAAACTGCCAGCAGGAAGGGTCTGATTGTGTTGGGGGTAGCCGAGAAAATGGGTAGGTTGGATATACCCGCGTTTGTACACGTGGTGACGCGTGCACAAATTCGGCTACACAAGGCTGGGAAGCTCGACAGATTTGAAGCCTTTTATTGGCTTTATCGGGAGATTGTGGAATATCTCCTGATGGAAACGAAAGCGGATGAAGTCTCCTTGCGGACTTGGAGAACAGGGATTTATAAATCCCATCAGGAGATGTATAGAAGACTGCTTGTGCCATTCGCTTTTCTGGTCAACTTCCATCGAGTTCGAAAACAAGTGAAGCGTCATGTGACAATTCCTTGATAACAGTAAAAGTAGAGGATTTTGGGAAGCTCACATATTGTTGCCCATAGCAGTGTGTGCTCTACGGTCCATGCATGCAACGCGCATTGGCTGCTTCCCGACCCAAGATATTTTTAATCCAATATTTATTATTATCTTTTAAATGTGTATACTGCGGTTAAGACCAAAGAATGAGGGAGGTGTAAGTTGAGTACCTTCAATGTATGTATCCAATGGGGAGAACAGTTCCGAGAAGAGGGCAAGCGGGAGCAGGCGCTGGACCTTTTTGAGTTAGCGAGGGACATGGCAACTAATCGTTCAGATCGTGCCATGGCGTGGGCGCATATCGGTCTCACGTATTGGCAGATGAGACCTGGAGCAAAAACAGATCTCGTAGCTGAGTTAGCCAGGCGTGCCGAACAGGCTTTTGAGATTTCACTTTCGCTTGCTCGCGAGTCGCGGAATAGAGATCGCACGATCGAAGTGATGCGCCACATCGCCCGAATGAGATTAGATATGGGCTTTATGAACGAAGCCCTTAGGATCGGGCTTGATGCCATGGGTCATGCGGCGGAAATGCAGCGACGCGACTTAGTGTGGTTCACACATCTAGTGGCATTGGCTCAAATCCGTCGGCATCTGATAGGTGAACTACCCCGAAGCGTGCCTGTGCAGTGGGTCAGACGCGAACTCAATGATTACCTGCAGATAGGTGTTCTTGACCCCAATGTGTTCGCTAAACGAGCCTGGCGCCGTGGGATTGTCAACTCCCACCAGGAGATGTACGGAGTCTTATCTCCAGTCTATCTCTTGGTACATTATCTCCGTGCTCGGGCGAGGCTCATGCGTCACAAATCAATACCTGCTAGCCACTAACTCCGCTCTCTAAACATTCAAAGTAGGGTTCTATGGGAAGCTCGCACATTGTTACTCCCCGGCAATGTGTGCTCTACGGCTTGCGCAATTGCACTTCCGGTGCATAATACGTAGGCTGCTTCCTGCAACAAAAAATTTATTCATTTCTTGTATTCCCGATTTTTTGTAACTACAATTACCTAATGAATATAATAAAACCCGAAGACATAGATAAAATCCCCGAAACGGTTGAAATTAACTTAGGAGCTCATGCATTTGGGGAAAGGTTTAAAGGTCAAGGATTATACGAGCCCCCTGAGGTAACGCGTATTAAACAATTTAAAGATTCTTTTCCAGAATTAGCCGAGCATATGGGTAAGCATATTGTTGCAGTCAGACCAACTACGCCGGAAATGTGCCGACAAAATATTGAAGTTAATAGTGAAATCGAAAGGCAGTTTGGTGAAGGTTCCAGACATAGAGATATTGCTTTGGCAATTATTAAGAAATCTAATGATTATCTTGATAGCTTGATTAAAAATCCTGACAGACTTGATTTATCTACTAAAGCCACAAAAAATCATGAAGAGATTCACAGAGCATTAAATATCAGAACTGGAGGTGAAGTAATTCCAATAGATATCAGGGAAGTTCCGGAAGAGAGACTGTCCGCTTCAGAATTTAGAGAATGCCAGGATTTGAGTGACGCCCACGAAGAGGCTCTAGTGGAGCTTTTCGTGCTTAAAAATTTAAAAAATTTGGATCGCGGGTTTGCTGAAGGATACTTAGCGGAATTTTATGGAATGTTTATGGTATTTTATTTGTCCCAGAAAGAAATAAACGGACCTGAAAGACTTTATTCAATAGTGCAAAGTATCCGTGAAAATCAACTTCATAAGCAACCAAAACCTGCTGTGACACTTGTATCAAGATTGTTGTTGTTAACTCATGATCCGAATATTCTAATAAAAATTAAATCAGGTGAAGTTGATTACGAGTCGCTTCTGGATTCAGTATTAGGAGGATTAAAATCAATAGCTGAAGATCCAGAAGGTTTTATTGATAGAATCAGTTCAAAGAATAAAGGAATAGAGTTTGACCAGGCGTATCAGCACCAAAAGTCAGAACTGCGAAAGGCTTATAATCGGGTATTTTATTAGAAAATATTTAAATTTATACAACTCGCGGATTGTGATATTTTCACTGGTGTGAATTTAAATTTTAATTAAAAATGCCGCCCTTTTAGAGCGGCACTTTGCTCACAATATTTCATTCATTCAGGATTGGTCCCGGTAATTCACCGGAATCTACCTCATTTTCGTCCATAAAACACTCCTTTCACAGATCACAGAATTTTCTTCCTGACTTCTATTTTCTTCGGCTTTTCCTCTTCAACTTTGGGAATTGTAACCATTACTACTCCGTTTTCTACTTCAGCCTTGGCTTTTGAGCCATCCACCATTCGCGGCAGGCTGGTTGAAAAGTTGAATGAAGTCTGCCTTGTGCTTTTATATACTACTTTCTTTTCTTTCTTTTCCTCTTCGGTTTCCTGGTGTTCTCCTTTAATTGTTAATACGTTACCCTCAACGGTAACATTAACTTTTTCTTCGGGAATTCCCGGAACTGAGGCTTTTACCACCACATCATTATCTGTTTCATATATATCTAATCCTGAAGAAGAAGAAAGTTCAGGCCAATTTGTCATGGATGGCCATGTGTCTTCGTCAAAAAAGGAAGGCCAAACAGGTAACATTTTGCTCCATCTTACTAATGCCACTTTTCTCACCTCCTATTCAACTTATATTAAATAGTTCGGTTAAATAGTTAATTTTAGGTGTTCGGTTATCATAAAATATTTATAACCGACACGTTATCACTATACGATTACGAGTGCTAACTTGTCAAGAGGTTTTTAAATTTCAAAGTTGAACTTTTTCAAAATATTAGAATAATCTTTAAGAACTTTGTAAGACCAGTCGTTTTTATTGAAATGAATTATATTTTTTGTGGCTATTTCCTCGGTGATTTTTCGTCTCATGTACATAAGCTGAACATTCATTAGTATCTTTTCAATTATATTAACTAAAAAACCGGAATTTGAATTTCCCAACTCAATATTTATATTGCTTATATCCATTCTGCAGTTGGACAAGTGGTCAAATATCCAGCTGTTGTTTTTGACAAATCTGAAATAGGTTTCTTGTTTATCACAAACAGGGTGCATCATCAATATTTCGTGGGCGACATACAAACTCCTTTTGTCTTTATCCCATTCCATTTTGTTTTCGTCAATAAAAATATTAGGGCAGATTTTCTGAATAGGATTTTTGTCGGTTCTGTATTTATTTAGTGATTTTAGTATCATGGTTACAAACAGTCTGGTAATCCAAAGCCTGTTTTTCTGCGAAATTATGAAAACATCTATATCGTCGTTGTCATGCGCGTTAAAAGCCGCTGTGGCGCCTGTTACTCCGATAAATTTTATCCACGGGACTTTTTTTAATGAGTCAAATATATATTTGTGAACGTTTATTAAACTGATGCTGGAATTTTTTCTTTCTTCCCAATTAACGTTTTTAACTCCGCTTAGTGAATAGAGGTTATTTTCAAATTTTATATGGCCTTTTTTTTCAAGTTTTTTAAGACCTTTTCTTAAAGCTTTATTTCCTATTTTTTTACCGGTGATTAAATATGTGCTGAGCTGGTAATAATTGAGAGGGTAGTTGAAAATGCTTCTGTAAGCCAAAGTTCTTTTTATAGCTTTTTCAACTTCAGAATAGAATTTTCTTTGCGTCTGTCTGTCTTTTGGTGTGTTTATAAAGTGTTTTTTCATGTGTCACTTTGAAAGTGATGAATCCAGTATTTCATTCACAAGTGAATCAGCTTCATGGTTTTCTGCTCTCGGGATGTGCTTGTAAATTAATTCATCAAAATCTTTTTCCATTTCTCTGACTTTTTTAACAAAGCCCATGATTCCGGCGGCTTTCACCTTGTATAATCCATTTAATTGGTTTACAACCAGTTCGCTGTCCATTTTGCAGATAAGACTTTTAATATTTTCCGCAGCTGCTAATTCCATTCCAAGTATAAGAGCCTGATATTCAGCCTCGTTATTAGTTGATGTTCCTACATATCTGCCGTCTTTTTTTATTAATTTGTTCTTGTAGTCTTTTAATACCGCGGCTATAGCTCCCGGTCCGGGATTTCCTCTGGCCCCGCCATCTGTGAATAGTATGGCTTTTTTAATTTCGCTGCTCATAATAATAATTTTTAAACAAATATATAAAGATACCGAAGAAAAGTCCTACCGATGCCCCCAGGAATGCATTCAGAAACACGTTTCTGTATTCCTCCTTTGTTATAGGCGTTTCCGCAACTTTAGTTACACTAATCATAGGGTCGCTCTTTTCATTTATTTTTTTAATAGATTCTAAGGCCGAATCCACCAATGATTTCCACCTTACTTCGGCATTTTCAAAAGTATAATCATTAACGGAAATGTTGATAATCTGAGGACCTGCCTTTTTTACTTTCAAATTTCGGGACAACTCCCTTAACGTGTATTCTGTGACCGGAACATTCATTTTTTCCAGTGTCGCGCTTTTTACATCGATGCTTTCTACCAGACCTGATAATGAATTAGTATAAAATTGTGCCGTCTGCTGTGCGTAATACCCTTCATAGCTGAAATATTCATTTGTATTATTTTCTATTTGCCTGGTGACAAATAAAGACCCTGAAGACACAAATTTTTGCGGGATTATAAAAAACGAAGCAGTTCCAATTAAAACTCCAGTAAATGTATAAAATGATATAGCCTTTATATTCATTTTTATAATTTCAATAAATACCCTAAGTTCCATATTCAGATTATATAGCACGATTAAACTATTTACACTTGATTGGCGGTTTTGTAATGACAGGACGTTCTTGATTGGCATTAAATCTTGTAAATATCCACATATAAAAATATACTTAATGTAATGCCCGTTCAGAAACAAGTTATTCAAAAGACTGCCCTTGCACCTACGGTATTAATAGCCGGCGGAGCCGGGTTTATAGGTTCCCATTTGGCTGAAACTTTATTGTTGAAGGACGCCAGAGTTGTAGTTTTGGATAATTTTAGAACAGGCAAACAGAATTACGTAGAACATTTATTAACCAATCCTAAATTTGCGTTATTTGATGTTGATATTGGTAGGGAGCTTCCGGAAGAAATCGGTACCGTAGATTATATTTTTCATTTGGCGGGGTTGGAATCATATCTTTTTAATCAAACCGATGTTAATTTAGACGCTCTTCTAACCAATGCTTTAGGTACTAAAAACCTTTTGGATCTTGCGGTAAAATCCCAGGCAAAATTTGTGCTTGCCTCAACAATAGATGTATATCAGGGATTGATGTCACCGGTTGATTTAAACAAATATTTCGGGGGTACCAATGAAGAAGAAAAGAAATTCTCTCTGACGGAGGCGAAAAGATATGCTGAAGCACTGGTTTGGGAATATTTTAAGAAAAATACTGTAAACGCAAGAATTGTCCGAGTTCCCGAAGTTTACGGACCTAAAATGGACTTTTCAGCCGGCGGAAACTTGGGCAGTATGATGAATGAAATGGTAAATAAGAAGAATCTGACTGTTTACGGCGACGGTTCCAAAAAGCAGTACTATTTGTTTGTTTCGGATGTGGTTTCAGGTTTAATTAAATCTCTTTTCAGCCCGAGTACCGAAGGCAGAATTTTTAACCTGGTTGCTAACGAGCCTTTTTCAAATTTGGAAATTGCTTATTTATTAAAAAGCCTGGCCGACGGAGATATACAAATCAGTTTTAAACCAGAACCTTCAAGCTTTAATTTTTTTGAAGTAAAAGCCCCTGACAGGGAAAACCTGGAAATCATAAAATGGGAGGCTAAAATCCCTTTCAGATTTGGATTAATTAAGACATTAACTTCTTTTGGATATAACGTTAATGAAAATACATTCAAGCCGACAAAGTTAATAGAAGAAAAGCTAAAGGCTAAAGTGGCGGTAAGTTCGCTGGCGCCTGTTCAGGAAAAACCTCAGCTGGCTGTAGAAGTTAAGGAGGGGATCACATCACTGGCGGGTGTGAATGAAATTCCGGCGAAAGAGCCTTTGGTAAAAGTGATACCTGCGCAGGAAACAAAACAATTTAATACCCGGGTTTTAATACCTGCCTCCGTTCTTCTTTCATTTATGATGATTTTTATTGTTCTGCCTGTAGGCCAGACTTATTTTACCGTAAAGGCGGCGGTAAAATCTTTGGAGCAGATTCCCACACTTGTTACACAGCTGGATTCCGAAGCTTCAAAGAACAAAGCTAATGAAGCTTATTTAAGTTTTTCAAAAGCACAGAATTCTTTTTCCAAGGTTAAATGGATTTTTAAAATTCTGGGAAGATCGGAACAACATGATTCTTTAAACGGGCTTCTAACTTCAGCGTCTTACTTTTCCAAGTCAGCCTACAATTTGTCCAAAGCCGCAAATCCTTTTAATCAAATATGGGAAACCATAAAGCCGAACTCTGATAAATACTTGGTTGAAGAAGATTTCGCCCAGGCTAAAGTTAATATAGAAATAGCCAAAAATAATCTGCAGCTGGCTCTAGCGAATATTAAAAACACCGACACAAACACCCTGCCTCAAAGCCTCGTGCCTAACGTTTTGGAATTTGAAAAAATAATTAATAACGTTTCCGGCGGGCTAGACTTGTTATTGTCTGCTACTGAATCTGTACCGGAGCTTTTGGGAACTTCCGAAATTAAAAAATATCTGATTCTGTTCCAAAATTCTAATGAAATCAGGCCGACGGGAGGATTTGTAGGTTCCTATGCGATTTTAGAACTTGAAAAGGGGAAAATAAAATCACTTACAATAGATGATGTTTATAATCCGGACGGCCAGATTGATGTAAGAAATATTAAAATAGAACCGCCAAAACCTATTGAAAACTTGTTAAAAGAAACTAAATTTTATATAAGAAATGCAAACTGGAATCCGAACTTTCCGGGGTCTGCACAGGATATAGACAATTTGTTTTACAGGCTTAACGGTGATCATTTTGACGGTGTGATAGCGGTTGATCTGGCATTTGTGCAAAGCCTGTTAAAGGTAGCCGGACCAACATTTTTAGCCGCATACAACGAAGAAATTACTGCCGATAATTTATTTGAAAAAACCCAGTTCCACAGCGAGTTTAATTACAGCAACGGCTCTGATCAAAAAAGGTCTTTTCTGACAATTTTAGGAAGCAAGCTGCTCGAAAGCATTTTTGCGCTTTCTAAAGAAAAAATGTCGGACCTATTTAGCAATATGAATAAATCACTGAACGAAAAGCATATTTTGGTGCATTTATTCAACAACCAGTTTGCGGCTGTATTAAATAAAGGACATTGGGACGGATCGCTTGTGAGTGCTGAGGGCGACTATTTATACGTGGTTAATGCTAACTTAGGCGGTACGAAGTCAAATTATTTTGTGGAAAATAAAATGAAATACGAAGTTTCGTCATTAACCAGAGACGGATTATTAAGAGGCGAACTGACTCTGGATTATATTCATAATGGAACGGACGATGCTTGGCCGGGCGGGCCTTATACAAATTATGTGCGAGTTTTGACCCAAACCGGAACAAAACTCACCGGCGCCAAGCTTTTTTATGCCGATGAACCCGAAAAAGATATATTTAAAGAAATAGTTATATCAAAAGAAGGTGTTTACAATTCGTTTGAAACCGGATTTAAGCTTGAAACCGGTAAAATATTGAAACTGGTAATAAACTTTGACCTTTCAAGCCAATCGGTAATTAACTCTGATAATATGGAATACAGATTATACTGGCAAAAACAGCCGGGTACTTTAGCCGACCCTGTGGAGTTCATATTTAATCCTCCTTTCGGATTGAACTTAGATGCATCTGTTACTAAGGTTGCAATTGAAGGAGAAAAAGGTGTTGTTAGAGATAGTCTTTTAACAGATAAGTTTTTTTACATAAAGCTGAAATAGTTCATTCATTGGTTCTGCCACTGACGCAATAAGATATTTTCTTATATAATGATTTAAGAAATGCCTATAAAAGAAGTACAAGTTACCAACAAACAACACGCCGTCCCGCAAAATATAATGGACGTCGAATTTAAATTAATTGGCGATCTAACTATGAGACAGTTTGCTTATTTAATGGTATTCGGGGGGTTGGCATGGCTGTGCTTCAGCACCTTAGCGGGAATTTTTAAATTTCCGTTAACTTTATTCTTTGCTATTCTCGGGCTGGGTTTGGCATTTTTTTCTATAGCCGACAGAGGCTTGGACCAGTGGATCGTTAATTTTCTCCGTTCAATGTACAGTCCTACCCAAATGATCTGGCAAAGGGAACTAAATGTTCCCCCGATATTTTTGTATCAAAATCTGGCTGTTGTGAAACACGAACTTGTTACTTTAGCGCCTACTTCAAGCAGGAGAAAATTGGAAGAATATCTGGAGTATCAGAATAAAACTCCTAAAATAGACAAGCTGGATATTCAGGAAGCCGAATATATTAAAAAAGTCCGGGACGCTTTTATGGGAGAAACGTATATAACACCGGCCCCGTCGCCGTATATTTCGGTTGCAGTTCAGGAACCTCAATATTATCAGCCGGTACAGCCCGCTCCGCATGTAAAACCTGTAACTGAAGTAATTCCGGAAGTTGGGTCGGAAGCCAAACCTGGAGAACTAAAAGAAGCAAAAGAGGTAAAAGAAGAAGCAGCGCCTCCCAAACCTGAAGCCGCTGAAATCATTAAGCCGTCTTATATCACGCATCCGTCTGCTGAACAGCTCACTTCCGAACAGCTTCAAATAATAAAATCAGCCGTGCCTCCTTCGGTGCCGGCGGGTGTAATAATGCCTTCAATCAGCGCTTTTATTCCTTTAACTCCTATAACGCCTGATAGGAGGACGGGGAGAATGTTTACCAGTTTAATTCCTGATAGGGGGGAAATTATTCTTCCGGTTCGGGGGGAAAAAGTTTTAAGAACGAGTGAACAACAAGTAATGGAATCCGATTTGGAAAGCAAAACGGACCAATTAAAGAGGCTTATTGATCAGATAAAACGCGACGAAATGTATAAAAATGTGATTTCCAGAGAAGGAGAAGAGCAGGAAGGCAGTGTAAAAAAGCAGGCCCAAAGTGTAATAGAAGCAATTAAGCAGGAAAATACTAATTTGACTAAAGAAATCGATAAACTAAAAGTGGACCTGGAAAAGTCAAAACAGGAAGGACAGGTAAATGTAGATACTCAGGAAAAAATACAAAAGCTGGAGCAGGAAAAATCCCAGCTTTCGGTTGATTACACAAAATTGAAATCCACTTTTAACGAGTTCAAAGACAAGGAAATTAAAAAACCGGTTGCTGTGGAGGCGCAGCCGTACGGTACGGGTGCTGTAAGCGCTTCATACTCTACCAAACAGCCGTTAGCCGACAGACCGAATATATTATTGGGAACTATAAAAAACAACGCCGGTCAATCAGTTGAAGGGGCGGTAATAATAATAAAAAATCAAAAAGGCGAATCGGTGAGAGCATTAAAAACAAATGCACTAGGACAATTTTTTATCAGCACACCGTTAATGAACGGCAATTATTATATAGAGACTGATATTTCCAAAAAGACCGGTTTAACTTTTGATATAATTTCTGTAGAAGTTAAAGGAGAAATAATCGCTCCTTTGGAAATTGTCGGAAGGTAATTTATTAAAACTCCCGGCAAAATGATTATAGTAAGGACTGAAAACTATGCCCGCCAAAGTTGATGCTACAACACAGGAACATCTTGATATTGAAGAAATAAAAGATAATTTGGTAATTTTAAAAAGCGGAAGTGTGGCAGTTGTATTGCAGACAACCGCAGTAAATTTTGACCTGTTATCGGAGATTGAGCAGGATGCTATTATTGCTGCGTTTTCGATGTTGCTGAATTCTCTTACATTTCCCGTTCAGGTGGTAGTGCGCTCTAAAAGGTTGGATATTACAAAATATATAGAAAAAGTTCAGAGAATAGAAAACAGACTTCAGGATCCTCTTTTAAAACACCAAGCCGAAGCCTACAGAAGATTTGTTCAGGAGATAATTAAAACCAACGACGTGCTGGATAAAACATTTTATGTAACTATTTCCACGGGAGGTGGAATGGAGTCGGAACTTTCTTCCGGTCCTTTTGACTTTTTATCTAAATTGCTGGGCACTCACACAAAAAGAGTAAGAGTAAATGTGGATGCTGCGATAAAAATGTCGCAGACACAGCTAATGCCGAGAGTAGATCATGTTATAGGTGAATTTAACAGGATCGGAGTTAAAGCGAGGCAGCTCACTACTCAGGAGCTAGTAGAATTATATTTTGATATTTACAATCCGAGTTCTATTCACGGTCAGAGAATAAGAACAAATGTAGATGATTATAAGACTGCGTTGGTGAATCCGGCTATATTCGAGGAATAATTTATGAAACTTCCACCGCTGACGATTTTTAAGAAAAAACCGAAAACTGAAGCCAAACAGGAAAAACCCACGCCTGAGGAGTCCAGTTCTCCCCAGACTCTAGCTAAGGGAATGGTAAATGTCCGAGATATAATAGCGCCTTCTGCTATTGAAGTTGATTTCAATCATATAAAAATCGGAAATACTTATTACAGGACTTTATTTGTTTCTGGTTATCCAAGATTTGTTGGAGCCAACTGGCTGTCACCGGTTATTAATTTCGACCATTCTTTGGATATCGGAATGTTTTATTATCCGGTTAAATCAAAGGGAGTTTTGGACGATCTCCGCAAAAAGATGACCGAGCTTGAGGCAACTGTTCTTTCAAATAATCAAAAGGGAAGGTTGCAGGATCCGGCAGTTATTGCGGCGCTCGAGGATGCTAAGGCATTGCAGGATCAGCTGGTTAAAGGAATAGAAAAATTCTTTCAGTTTTCGTTTTATATAACCATTCCTGCCGAATCTTTAGATGAGTTGGAGCATATTACTACAAAACTGGAGTCCACATTGGGATCATTGTTATTAATTTCAAAGACGGCGACTCTTCAAATGGAAGAAGCGTTTCAATCCACTATTCCTTCAGCTATGGATAAGCTGGTAGTTACCAGAAATATGGACACGACCAGCCTAGCTACGACTTTTCCTTTTACATCATCTAATTTAACTTCGGACGACGGAATTTTGTACGGTATAAACAGGCATAACGGTTCGCTGGTAATTTTTGACAGGTTTTCGTTGGAAAATGCCAATACAGTAGTTTTTGCCAAGTCAGGTTCAGGTAAATCATACCTTGTAAAGCTGGAAGCGTTGAGAACAATGATTTTCGGTGCTGAAATAATGATCATCGATGTTGAAGAGGAGTACAGGCCATTGTGCGATATTGTCGGAGGGGATTATATAAGCTTTTCATCCAATTCACCATCCAAGATCAATCCGTTTGATCTTTCCGGTATTGCGGTTGAAGGTGAAAACGAGCTCGGCCAAAAGCTACTGTCCTTGCATACACTTTTTAAATTAATGCTTGGAGAATTGAGTCCCACAGAAGAGGCTATTTTGGACAGAGCGTTGATCGAAACATACAGGATAAAAGGAATTACAACCGATCCAGTCACTCAAAAAACAAAAGAGCCGCCGGTGATGGAAGATTTATACAAAGTTTTGCTGGGTGCCGAAGAACCGGAAGCGAAGGGAATGGCCGAAAGGCTGGAAAAATATATTAAAGGTTCGCTGGCGGGGGTATTTGATGCACAGTCTACAATAAACATCGGGAGCAAAATGACGGTATTTTCAACCAAAAACTTGGAGGATGTATTAAGACCTGTGGCATTTTTTATAATTCTTGATTTTATCTGGACCAGGATAAGAAAAGACCTGAAAAAGAGGATTTTAATAGTTGAGGAAGCCTGGAACTTGCTTCAAAGGGAGGATAGTGCGAGGTTTATTTATGGTATCGCTAAAAGAGCCAGAAAATATTACCTTGGGTTAACCACAATTTCTCAGGATGTGGATGACTTTTTGAGTTCGGAATACGGTAAAGCGATAGTTACAAACTCTTCAATCCAAATATTGCTAAAACAACACCCCGCAGCCATTGATAAAGTTGCCGAGACGTTTTATTTGTCTGAGGGAGAAAAAAGGCTTCTGCTGGCTGCCGACAAGGGGGAAGGATTATTTTTCGCCGGCGCCAACCATGTATCTATAAAAGTAGTAGCTTCTGATGCCGAACATAAATTAATTACCACAAATCCCGCCGAAATTTTAAAACTTAGAGAAGAAGGGTTAATTACATCCAAACCCCCTGCTGCAAAACCCGCTTATACTCCTGTTGAGAGGTTTGAGCCCGATAAATATAAAACTATGGACACTCAGGGAAATGTAAGACCTGAATTTGCTGCACAGATGCGTCCAGCGCAACCGACGCCAATGCCGCAGCAGCCTGCAGCGCCACAGCCATCAGCGGCGCCTACTCCTATACAAGCACAACAACCGCCCAAACCACAAATCCAACAAATACCTCAAGCTGCCGCACAACCTCAACAACAGCAAGCCGGACCGGCTATACCCCCACAACCTCCGCAACAAGCCAGACCTGTGGCTCCGCCTTCGCCGCCGGCAAAAGCCCCGGCTACATTTACTCCGCAGGCAGCTTCGGATGAATACAAGGAGCCTAGCGCGGAGGATATACTTAAATCTGTTAAAGAAATGTCGTCTCAAATGTCAGCGGGATTAGGACAAAAACCCACAGCAACTCAAGGTCCGCCTCCTCCACCTCCTCTTCAGCCATCAGTGGTTGGTCAACCATTAACATTTGCCGATAGGATGCAGACACGTCCTCAGCAGACTCCGGCTCTACCTGTATCGCAACCTGTTTCACAGCCTGCACCTGGTACACCAAAGCCGGCGGAAACACCTTCACAAAGTATGAACTTTGCCAGTAGATGGATAGGACTTAACAATCCTCAACAACCACAGCAAGGATCGCAGCCTCGCCCTACACAACAACCGGCACAACAGACAACGCCGCAACCGCAGCAGATGCCCCAAACCCAGAGTCCACAAACTCAAACTCCACCATCTGCGCCTCCACAGCAACCGCAAAGCGGTCAGGGTCAGGGGAATGTATTTTCATTGGATAGCAGCCAGCAGGGCGACGTCTCCTCATTAAAATAGTCCGTCTTAAAAGTTACCTACTTTAAACAACATATAACAAACTACAAACTATAGACTAAATGCAATTTATTATTGTATATTCGTTGATGTATGGAATTCAAGCCTTCACAAGAAATATTAAACAAATATGCTGATGTGGTTATTAATTTTGCGCTTAACGGAGGTGAAGGAATTAAAGGAAAAGAAACGGTGTTTTTGATGGTTCCCGAATCGGCAAAACCTCTGCTGATTTCAATGCAGGCAGCAGTTTTAAAATCAGGCGCTTATCCGATTGTTTATTATATGCCCAATGAAATGCAAAGAGGGTTTACCGAACTATCCAGGCAGTATTACGAGTTAGCCAATGAAGAGCAGTTGGATTTCTTTCCGGATAAATATATGAAGGGATTGGTAGACCAGGCGGATCATTTAGTAGGGATTTTGGCTGAAGCCGACAAGCATGACCTTGAAGGCATAGACAGTAAAAAAATAATGACCCGTCAAAAAGCTTTTACACCGTACAAAAATTGGAGGTTTGATAAAGAAGACAGAGGAGAGTTAACTTGGACTTTGGCTTTGTATGGAACTCCGGCAATGGCTGACGAAGTAGGAATGAATTTGGAGGAATACTGGAATGAGATAATTAAAGCGTGCTATTTGGAAGAACCGGATCCGGTGCAAAAATGGCGCGAGGTTATGGGTGAAATCAGTAGAGTAAAAAATAAGCTGAATGAGCTGAAAGTAGAAATAGTACGTGTGAAGTCAGAAAATACTGACTTAACTGTAGGATTGGGGGAAAACAGAAAATGGCTTGGAGGAAGCGGAAGAAACATTCCCAGTTTTGAGGTATTTATTTCACCGGATTGGAGAATGACTGAAGGATACATATATTTTAACAAGCCTTTATACAGATATGGAAATTTAATTAAAGATGTGCGGCTTGAATTTAAGGACGGCAGAGTTGTAAAAGCAGAGGCCAAGCAAGGTGAACAAGTGTTGAAGGATATGATTGCAGTTGAAAATGCCGATAAAATCGGAGAATTTTCCTTAACCGACGGAAGGCTTTCTCACATAACTAAATTTATGGCGGAAACTTTATATGATGAAAATGCCGGAGGAGAATTCGGAAATACTCATTTGGCATTGGGTTCCTCCTATAAAGATTCTTATCCTGGAGATCCTTCAAAACCTACAAAAGAGCAATGGGAAGAATGGGGATTTAACGATTCGGTAATTCATACTGATATTATTTCTACGGAAAACAGAGTTGTAACAGCTTATTTAGCAGACGGAACCGAAAAGGTAATTTATAAAGACGGAAAGTTTGTAGTTTAATTTCATTGACTGTTAATTACAATCGGCGGCGGGTTTTTTTCCAGCAATTCGTCAACTTTATTCCAGAATATTTCAGTTCCTTTAGGGAATGTTTTGAATTTTTGATATTCCAGAGATTTCTTTAGCAATCCCGAATTCAGGCATTTATTAATGAATACCGCGGAAGCCTCCGAGTGAAAAGGCAGTTCGAGTCCGCGCGATGTCTTAATCAATTCAACAGCTGATTTATTATCAAATATTGTATTGTGATTTTTCCATAATAATTTATTTTCATATTCGCTCGGAATTAGTTTTTCTCTTCTTAGGTAAGCAAGATTATCAAATTCCTGTCTTCCTACCGGATTGGCAAAAAACATAAAAACACCACCTCTTTGAGAGGGGTTTAACAGACATTTAAATGCCTGCTCGCTTGGTTTTGATATCTCAATTGAAAAGGTCATCAGTTTATATAATTCATCATAAATATCAACAATATCCCTATAATCCCCAGATGTAAAAACTTTTACATAGTCTAGATTGCTTATTTTATTTATAAAATCTTTGGTAAAAGGAGCTTGTTTAACTACTAAATAGAATCTTGATCTGTTATTTAATGAATGAATCATGGGTAGTAATTTAATGTAAAAATCCATACCTACTGCGGCCCCTGAAATCGGTACCATAATATTAATTTCCGAACTTTTTGAAATATCAGCCTGGTTAATTTTTTCTTCAAATTCTCGGTCGGTTAGGTTTTTAAATAGGTCGGGGGCTAGAGGGTATGTAGAAGCAATAATTTTTGGCTTTTTATTTTCTTCTTTTTTATTTGATATTTGTGCATATTCTTCAAGTTTAACTTTGGTGAGAAGACTTGGGGTGAAAATTAAATCCGCGCCTTCCACATACCATACTTTTTGGGGGCTGTCGTCTGTAACTTGAACTATTAAATACATCTTTAAATTGTTTTCTTTTTCCAGCCTTTTTTTAATATAAGAAATTTGATGCGCAAGTCCGAAATGTGTTGCAACTATAACCACTTTATTCGGAACCTGCATTCTTTGGGTCAAAATAGCGGAAATTTGGTTGTAAACCATGTCCGTATTATCTTTTAAAAATGCTTTATATAATTTGGTGAAAATATTTTCCAACAAGCCGTTTTGAGTTTTCTCCATTAGACTTCTGGTAAAACTATGAGAACTTGTTATTCTGTGCAAATACTCCGTAGAAGAGTCTGAAGATCTCAAAAGAGCAATAAAAGATTCTTTCGGAAGCTCGTTGTAAAGTGCGTTGGTAACCCTTAAATGACCTAAACCGGCTTTAGCGTAGGCCATTATTATTATAGTTTTATCGTCCGTGAGGTTTTTGAACTTTTGGGCAGTAACCGGCATTTAAGTAATTATAGATTATATTACATATATGTTGAACAAATGGTTAGTTATAATTAAACGTGTCAATAATAATGAGTTAAAGAATGTAAGAATATTAACTAATTGTATACTTAAAAACCTTTACAGGAATACCTTTTTGCTCTGCTATGTCAATTGTATATTGAGTTCCTTTGCTGTCGTTTAGCTGGAACGCTATTACTTCGTCCGAATAATTTACAATATCCTTAATTCTTTCGTAATATGCTGTTTGATCCACAATATTATTTATCGGGTTTTCGATTATAGATTTTGCATTGGCAGTTTTTATAGTTTTGAGTTGCGTGATTAATAATTCCGCTTGTTCTTTTGTTATAACTCCTTCTTCAGCACGCTTAAAATAATGTTTGGAATAAATTTCCAAAGTAGCAGGTAAAAAAATAGTTATTTGTCCGGCTCCGGGATTTAATCTTAAAGCTTCATTTGTGGCAATAAAATCAACCCCTAATGCACCTCCTGCTACAATAGAATTTCCGGAATTAATTATATTTTCAACTACTTTTTTAACGTCTTCTTCCATTTGCTTGTTTGTTGTTCGCCAGGTGCCTGTAATTGCCACTTTTTTCATCAAATAATTATATATTAACCTATTATTTCAAAAGTACTAAAGTGTTCAAATTTACTTTCTTTAATTTCAGTATTTTCCACACCGGCAAATGTCGGGCCTCTCTTGCAGAATTCCACAAATTTGTTTAGCGTTTCGTCGGGGGCTTCTGCTTCTACATAAACTGTTCCGTCTGGTTCATTTCTCACAAATCCCTTAATTCCTAGCTCGGAAGCCTTTTGTTCAACAAAAAATCTGAAATTTACCCCTTGTACAAACCCAAATATTTTAATGTTTAAATGTTTCATAAGAGACTATTTACATTATTATATGCCATATAAAAATAAGGTATACTGCCATAAAGAAAGGAATATATAAATTAATTTTATATCAGCGGGGAGGTGAGATATGTGGTGAATTCTAAACAAAAACAGACGCCGCAAAGAAATGCGGACAAAGAACAGAAATTCTGGAAAGGGATGCCGCCCAGAATGCGGGCGCTCGCCGAACCCAGCGGAAAAAAGAGGGCCAAACCGGGGACAAAAGGGGAAGGCGACTATTTCAGAATAGTAGTAAGACCAAAAGGAGATTTTGTATTTTTCAGATACCACGATGTAGGAACACCGGGGCATATTCAAAGACTAACCGGAAAAAGAAGCAGCGGTTCCTGGGACACACAAGCCTGGCTGATAAGTAAAAGTGATGCGCATATTGAAAACGACAAGCTTGTACCCGATTCAGAAAATGCAAAAGAACTCTTAAATAATTTAGGATCTGTGCCGAAACTACTAAAGGGTGATATTTTCAGCGCTAAAGACAGGCAGAATATTCCGGAGAAAGAGAAACCGACCAAGACTCAGCAAAATGCTTACCGCGAAAATATAGCCAAAGCTCAAAAAGCCAGAAGAAAATCCTAAAAGAGACGCGGCAATTATATTTTAAAAATCATTATTACTTGTGTTATTGAATTGCCTGAAGTAACTTTGTAGACAAATCATCCTATAACTATTATCATCTACAAATGTTTAAAGATTATTATGCTGTATTATCACAAAAAGAGCTAACGTTCATAAAAAAATTGAACACTCCGGAGAAAGTTCAAAAGTATATAGATAATGAAATTGAGTATGATCCGTATAGAGAAGACCGAAGTATTCGGGAAGTTCTTGAGGATAAAAAAGCTGAATGTTATAACGGCGCGCTTTTAGCCGCTGCGTGTTTGTTATATCACGGGTATAAAGCTTCAATAATTGAATTGTTGGCGCGCGAAGATGAAGAACATATCTTATGTGTTTATAAATCGGGAAATAAGTTTGGTTCAATTGCACAAAGCAAATTTCTGGGTCTGAAAGCAAGAAATCCGATGTATATGTCAGTGAGGGATCTGGTGGTGACTTATATGGAATTTTATTTTTCCTTTGACGGAAGGTATTCATTAATGTCATACACTAATTTATTTCCTTTGGGCAGATATAAGTTTAAATGGTTCACAAGCGGAACGTTGGTTGCGAAAATGAGTGAAGACTTAAAAAATTATAAACATTATTATTTAGTAAATCCGGATGATCCTTACTATTATGTTTCAAAAGAGAGGTTTTGGAGAGAAGTGTTAAAGGTTCCTAAAGAGATAGTAATTCCAAAAGAATATTTGCCGAGACCAAATATGTTTAAATAGAATTTAGGCATTCTCCGTTTTCTTTATCAAATAACGGCTTAGAATTTACTTCCCTGTTTTTGGGCGGATCTTTTTCAACTTTGGTTTTATTTCTGGTCCAATATCTTTGGCATTCATATAGTTCATCTTCATAATCATCATTGCTGCTCATCCAAATATCTATATGCTTTCTTCCGTCATCGTAGTTGTCTTCACAAGTAGAGCACTGATCTTCCATGACTATGTATTTTTTAATGTAGGGCACATATAGAACCGTACCCACTTCAAACAGTTCTTTATCTGAAGCAAAAGTAATGGGGTCATCGTAAGTTCCCTTTCCTCCTGCTGTGTCATGTTTGGCCTCGTTAAAATATTTTTTCGGGTAGGCGATTTTGTTTCCGGAAGGGTCGTTGTCGTGCCATCCGTAGTAAGTTACATAAACATCAACGTATTCGGCATTTATAGAAGGAGATGGGGTTGGATTATTAGGAGACGTTGTAGCCGGTGATTTTGACGGAGTAGGAATAGCAGCCGGTGTGGATAGTGAGGGAGTCGGGTTATTATCTGATTCTGATAATGTATTATTGGAGCCGGAATCCTGTAGATTAATTGCCGGCGAAGAGGTTAAATTATCATTTTCAAAATATTCATTTAATAATACTTTAATCGAAAGACCGATGATTAATGTTGAAATAAGTATTATTACAATTGCAGGCAGTCTCATCTGTTAATTTTAACATTTTTTTATGTCTTTTCTATCGTTAATGCTATATTTACTTTTGAATCGCTGTTTGAAACTCTTATATTTTCAGGAATTATCAGTTTAACAGGAATAATTACCGATTCTGTCTGATCGGAAATATCTATAGTTTCCGTGATGACTTCCTCCGGTGCAGGTATATCCTGAGGTATCATAAGTTCAACGATTTCCGGTGTTACTGTTATATTCTTTAATTCTAATCCGCGTTTTAAAGACCCCTTTGTTTTAACCGAAATTTTTGTATAAGCGGAAAAATATTTTTGAACGGTCAAAAGCAAAATGTCAGGTTTAAAGGAAACCAGTGAAGTGTGTGCAGGAATAGTTATATTATTCCTGGTAAGAATTTCTTTGTTTACTCCATTCTGCAAATTTGAAGCTTCAAAGCCAATATATAAGTTAGTTGCTGATAAATCTGAAAATAATTCTTCACCTCTGCCTGCCAAAGTTAATTCTATTTCCTTGGGGCTGTAATCCTGAATAATTGTATCTTTAGGAAGGTTTTCAATTGTTACGGGCACATGAAAACTTTTTTCAACTATTCCCGTCTGATATGCCGTTAATAACCACACAATTGCAGCAAAAACTAACGCACCGAGTTTAAGTCCGAAGTTGTGCTTGACCACGTATGTGAATAAATTAATCTTTTTAAGTGAGAACTTGGATTTAATATATTTTTCGAATTCTTTTTCAAGTTCTGTAAAGTCATCTAAAGTTTTTAGCTTTCCTTCTCTGCAGATTGATATTTTTCCTTTTTCTTCTGAGCAGACTATACATAATGCATCCACATTTTCCGACAAACCAAGCGCCGCACTATGGCGCGTTCCTAGTTTTCCTAAATCTTTAAAATTAGTTGAGAGAGGCAGATGAGCCCCGAATTTTATAATACGGTTATTATTAATTATTAGTGCACCGTCGTGTCCTTCAGAATGAGGGTCAAAAATACTCAATATTACTTCTTCTGAAATAACACCGTCCAAAGGAATACCACCTTCTATAAACGGATCCATGTTGTCATTTCCTTGAATAACTATAAGAGCACCGATCTTAGATTGGGCCATTTTCACGCATGCCTGAATTATTTCAGTAGCGGATGGTGATTTGGAAGCCAATGTACCGGCTCTGATTTGGCGAGTGCCTAATAGCCCCAGTATTTCAAAATACTTTCTGATTTCCGCCTGGAAGATTATTGCAAACACTATTACTGAGACTCCGGCAAAATACCGCAAAGTTAGAGAAGTTAAATATAAATTTAAATATCTGGCTACAACATACAAACTTAATGCAATCGCTAAACCCAAAAATACCATGTAAGTTCTGGTATTTCTGAAAAATATAAATAATGAATAAATAAAAAGAGCAATTATTATTATGTCCAAAAAATCAGTAAGATAAAGGTTTGGTTTTAATTGAAGAAGAGTGAGAGAGTTAGAAAACATGTGCAAATATTTTAACAGTGTACGGGAGTGAGGTCTAGTTTTATATCAGATTTATTATTGTATCAACTTAGATATTTATATTTATAAAATTATAATATTGTAGAATTATATTATGACTGCCAGAACTCATGACGTATTCGCCTTTGCTTCATTAATTACCGTAGCGGTTTTAAGGCCTCCCGAAAGTTTAACGGTATTAACTTTGTTTACTTCTGTCGTCGGAAATATTGTAGGTGCTTTGATTCCGGATATGGATCAGGCTACAAACAGGTTGTGGGACTTGTTGCCTGCGGGAAATACATTGGGGAAAATATTTCGAAGGGCTTTTTTTAAACACAGAACTTTATCTCATTCAATTGCGGGAGTGTTTTTGATTTATAAGTTGCTTGAATGGGTAATGCCGAGGATTTTTAATGCAGAATTTGTTGATCCCACAATAGTGATGTGGAGTATTATGATAGGTTACGGGTCGCACTTGCTGGCGGATAGTTTAACAAAGGAAGGTCTTCCTCTGTTTTTTCCTTTTGATATGAACATAGGATTTCCTCCTATTGAGACGTTGCGTGTAACTACCGGTAAGTGGGTGGAAAATTTTGTGGTATTTCCTGCAGTGGGAATTTACATATTTTGGTTTGTGGTGAAATTCCAAAATGAATTGGCGGATATTTTAAAGTTGATTACTTAGCTTTGATTATTTAGATGGCGGCCGCGGTAGCTTCCTCGTGTTGATTGAGTTAGTTGTCGCGGCCGTTTGCCAGTCATCTTATCGGCGGTTCTGACCTGTTGCAGGGGTGTGGGGGGTAGGTACAGGGGTAGGGACAGGTACGGAGGTAGGGAAAACTATCTCTGCCATCCTGCTTATGTCTCCCGACCATATGAGACATTCTTTGTGGACGAAGGCGAAGGATTTTTCTTCCTTCACATAAAGGTAGGGTTCGCCTTTCATCCTACCAAACACCTGCACCTCTTCGCGATTACTGAACTCAGAGGGGATTCCGGAACATTCCGTAGGTACCCTATTGATGAGCGCCTTACTATCCTCCCCGAATATCCACCCCGATTTAGTGGGAATCGGTGTGTTTGGGTATGCGGTGGGTGTCGGTGAAGCTGTCGCGGTCGGCGATGGTGTTGGTGTTGAAGTTGTCGTCGGAGTCGGAATTGGTAATCCAGTCCCAGATTCCCAGTCGACGTCAATAACCGGTAGGGCAAGGTATTCCTCCTCTGATAGTTGTTCAAACAACTCATACACAGAGAACCCTATTTTATCCCCATACTTTACCTGTAGCCATCTGGTCTTAACCGGTTGTGGAGTCCCCTCCAACTCTTTGTAAAATTCAGCCCTTCCAATCACCTCGGCCGACTCACCTCGGGGAACCCTTCCTATGTAGTATTCCTGTAATGCTCGGGCCCCCTTGTAAATTCCTGCTCCACCTTTGTACTTTATGTCAGTTTGTACGGCGAGTATCAAAGGTGTGGAGGTTGGTGTGGGTTTTTGGGTGGGTGTAGGTGAAGCTGTCGCGGTCGGCGATGGTGTTGGTACAAGAGTTGCTGTGCGGGATGGAAATGTGATGGCTGTGACATTAGCCGTAGGTGAAGCTTCTTCGCATCCGGAGATAACAAGGATAGCGATGAGAAGCAAAATTATACTGCAAGTCTTGTTCATAGGTTCATCTCCTATCTTGTGGCTGGTTCTTATGACTGGCTTCCTGCAAGCGAGACTCATCTGCTCACAAGCACGAAGCCAATCAAAAGTTAGTAAAAAAGGAGGATACTTGATTCGACCAATTATGACCGGCTTGTCAAAGTGCAATAGAAAGGGTTGTGTTATAAGGGCAGAATTAACAGCATGCCGGCAGAGCATTATTTAACCTATATTAGCATAATTTAGGTCTAATAATACAATTTGTATTAATAAATAACTAACTAACTAAACACCTAACCAATATTTTGTCTTAATAGTGAGATAAAAACAGATAAGTGAATATGACTTCCCTTAAATATTGCAGATGTCATAAACCCATAGTATAATCCGGCTAGAATGAACATTGCAAAATATAAAGCAATAATATTAATAATAATATATCTTATAGCTGCAGAATTATCATTGAACAAATTAGGAGGTTTTAATAATGATGTGTTTGCAGAAAATCCAGGATGGATAAATTCATGCAATTACTCACACTCAGTATCTGAAAATCCTATTGTTTTTCCCGGAAAAACCGGACATTCGTATTTGAATGATTTTTTCGGGTCTGTAAGCGCGAATGCTTATACTGACTCTGTCAACATTCATACAGGGGATACTTCCTGCTTAATGAAAAACGATAAATCTGTATACTGGGTTCCAGCTCTATATAAGAATAACGTAAGGGTTCTGCCGGTTGGCACAAATAAAAATATTTTAATCTACTACCAAAGAGCAGGTATAAGATCCGAAACTGTTATTTCATCAATTCCTGATGGTTTAAAAATGGTTATAGGAAATAGCCATGCAAATTCGTTGATGGAAAATGGAAGCATAATAAGCGGGCGTATTATTTTTAAGTGCGGTCCGGGATCCGGAGAGAATTTAATTTATCCCCCTGTTCAGTGTGCCTCGGGAATTATGACTGTCAGCTACACGTTTCCTAACTGCTGGGACGGGGTTAATTTAGATAGTACGGACCACAAGTCGCATATGGCTTACCCTATAGAAGGAAATTGTCCGGCGACTCATCCTGTTGCAATACCCAGGATACAAGCTTATATAAGATATCCCGTAGGCACCGGGGCAATTGGCAATTTAACTTTATCCAGCGGACCATTTTATACAGCTAATATGGGTTTTTTCAATGGCTGGGATTCTGAAGTTTTGGATATTTTAGTAGGTAAATGTATTAACAGCGGCCAGGATTGTGGCAAAAATCCTGTTTTGTAATTGAAAGACAGTAAGTATTTTAATAAAATCTAAACCCGTCTATAAGATTATTCTCATTTATTTCCTCAGTAGTGTTGTTGCTTGGATAGCTTGTTGAAAGTATTAATATTTCATCTTCTAAACCGAAAAAACTATACATTGTAACTGTTGTAGGGAGTTTGGTTACCGTTCCAATACCTTCGCCTCTGCACATTACTACAACCGAGTTATCTTTTTTAAATTCGGAAACGTCTATTGTGTAAGATGTAACTTGTGGTTCATTAGCAAGGTTTTGGCATTCTTCCTTTGCACTTTTGATATGAGTTGTTTCACTAAGAGTTTTTTCTTTTTTCAAAAATCTTATATCAGCATAAGAATTAATAATACCGTCTTTATGTGTAGCAAATGACTTGTAAGCACCCGATTTTCTGGGAACCTCTTCCCAGGCGCTAAAGTTCGTCAATATAAATTTATGGTTTATATCTATATGTACAGACTTGTTTAAATACCATGCGCCGTAGGAAATGGCAATTAATAATAAAACTGCAAGTAGAAATTTATTCATAATTGACTCAAAGTTAGGTTCTTTACTATTATTTTGATGTATTGTGGATATTTTGTAAATAGAATTTAAAATAATTGGTAAAATATGATGTATGAACAAGGATTTTGAAATTCATAAAGCTGCGGGCTTAATTATTGTAGATAAAAAGCTGCTCCTGGAAAAATCCGGAGGGCAAGATATATATGTTGTGCCGGGAGGAAGAATAGAGGAAGGAGAAATTTCTCAGGAAACATTGGTAAGAGAGCTTTTTGAGGAATTTAAAATTACAGCCAACCAGAGCGATTTTGAATTTTTTGGTTCTTATATCGTTAAGAATGCCAAAATCGAAGGTTCAAAAGTTAAAATGGAAACATTTTTGGTTAAAAAGTGGGTTGGCGATATTCAGATAGATAACGAAATTGAAAGTATAGCCTGGGTGGATTCTTCAAACTCTCAAAATTTAAAAATCAGTCCGTTCGCAGTCGATATTGTAATACCACTACTAAATAAAAAAGATTTGATTAATTAGCATTAATTAGCTGAGTTTAATAGCAGCTTGGTCATCAATCTTATCATAAACAGCTGAGAATCTATTAATCGAGAAGTCAAATATATATTTATAAACTTTAAGTTTCATGTTTTTGTTTTTTGGTGACCCCACGGGGAATCGAACCCCGATTTATAGGCTGAGAACCTACCGTCCTAACCGTTAGACGATGGGGCCTTATAGGAACTGATGTATTTTATCAGTTTTATGCTGGTTGGAAAAATTTAGCTTAGCATCGAGTCTTTATATCTCATAAAATTTACTCCTTGGGTTATAATTGGCATAATAAAACTTTCTGAGAGGAGAGACAGCGTGGAACTGAATTTCGCAGTATCTTTCGTAATAGCCATTAGCTTCAGCTGGTGGCTTGAGCGCAACTGGGTTTTAGCCCAGCTGGAGGGGGGGTTGCGAAAGTTTGCGGCGTGGGCGGCTCTAGGATTAGCCACCATGGGTTATGCTGAAGCTTTCGTTACCCTTGCCGGTCCGGCGGCTCAGCAGATCGGATTGCTGGATTTCAGGTACGCGATGGGTGCTATCAATCTGTTGTTTGTGGTTTCAAAACCACTCTCGGCACTTTTCGCGCTCGTGCTTATCGCGCGAGACCTGTCTGAGCTAAGTTGGGCGCAGTTGGCCTATGACCTGGCAGTTTTTCTGGCTAACACACTGCAGTACCAGCGGTGGTTGCTGATCATACCGGGCGTCCTGTTCGATTTTTGGTACAACCCCGGGTCCTATGCGCCGGGAGGGTTGGTGTTAGTTTTGCTTTCCCTTCTGGTTGGGTGGGGATTGGCAGTTTCGACTGGATCTGTGCTCGTCAAATTGTTCCCGAAGAAGACGATGTAGGGAGCAGGCACCTGCCGAAGTGAAATTCGTGATTGCAAGTGGATTCCTTCGGCGGGTGCCTTTGGTTATATTTAAAGCGTTTCCATAAACATCATTCAACAATTTTCATTTTATATTTAAATATATTTAAAATCTGTTAAATTTGAAAAGTTTTAATAAATATTGAATAGTGAAGTTTCCACCGTATTGCTTTTCGTGTTGTAATCAACAAAAGATAGTCCATATATCCTCTCCCCTTCTGCGCAAGATAAGGTTGAATTGTAGTCATACAACGTTTGAATGTAAATTAAAATAGTTATTCCTACAAACTCTTCAAATTCTGCTAAAATTTAAATATGGATCAAACAAATCCTCCTTCTTCGAAAGATTCAGTACAAAATGGAACTTCACTTCAAACACCTAACGAAAATCAGGCATCTAATGTTTTACCTAAGGTGCCTTTGAATCAACCGCCACAGTCTCCACAACCAACTCAACCACCACTGCCATCTTCACAACCCACTTCAGATACAACACAACCACCATCGACAACACCACACCCTCACCCGAAATTCAAAATAAAAAAACGGTACATTCTGCTTACCACTTTAATATCGTTGATAGTCATAATCATTACTTTGCAGGAGCTCAATAAAAAGCAAGTTGAGGAAGTAGATCAAAATCCGCCGTTTAGTATTACACAGGCCCCTACTCCAACACCTGAGGAAGAACCCGCCAGACAATGGAAAAGTTTTTCCGCCTCACAGCATGGAATTACGTTTAAATATCCCATTGAGTCGTACCTTGAAAAATCCAATCCTTTCAGCCAGGATTCCCCGGTTTATAAAGCCATCTTCAGAGGTAAACGACAGGATGAGGGATTAATAACAGAATCAAATTTATTAGATGGTTACATTTTTAAAATCACTGTAAATACAAATCCTCAAAACCGTCCGCTAATAGATTTGGCAAATAATAAAAAGAGCAGCTTTGCTTTCAGCTGTCCCGATCTTGCGCAAATCAGCGATGTTAAATCGGCTAAAATAGATGATCTTGCGGCGCAGACTTTTAGCGTAATTAACTGCAATTCTGACTTTAAAGTTACTTTTGTAGTTAGCAAAAATTTTGTTTATGAAATAGACCAAATTTATAAAGGTGATATTGGTTTTAAACAGAAATACGAAAAAGATACAGATGAAATTTTATTTAGTTTGAAAGTAGACAGGGAGCTTCCTCCGCCCGAGGAACCTATTATTGCCTTTGAAAATAAAGAACATGGGTTTTCTTTCAGGCATCCCAGGTTTAATACAAATTGCTGCCAGGTTCCGGCGCCTGTTTATGGGGAATTCTCTAATACTGCAAAATTCTATTTTGTAGACACTTCTCTTGGGGTTCCGGAGAAAAACAAGCCGTTTGACGGATTCGGAATATTTGTTGATACAAACAAAGATAAAATAACGTTTGAGACTTATCTGGAAAGTGAAAAGACAGCGCTTCTGGAAGATTATAAAGTGATTACCGGAAGAAATCCCGAGGAGTCTCAGGAAATTATAAAGGTAGGTGAAGTGGACGCTATACTTTTAAAGGGATATGCTTGGTGGGGGGATGTAATAATGCTTCAGGTTCCGAATACTTCAAGAATAATGATTATTTCAAAAACAGAATATTTGCCGGGAAGCTTTAAGGATGTATTTAATGATATATTAAGATCATTTGTATTTACCGCGAAAGTAGCCGGCGCCTCTGACGAGAGCGAGCCAATGTAGGGTCGGCCTTAGTAGATACAGCAAGGCTCTGAATGTTTATGCAGATATTTAAACAGACACATAATAATAACGCTCTTTTTATAGCTGCTTCGGCAGTAGTATTAGCGTTATTCATTGTTTCGTTTTTGACTTTCACTTTGTACAAGCCGAAAACTATAATGAAAATTTCAAACATACAAGGTTATAAAAGTGAGGTTACTAACTCTATACCCTATCCTTCAGGTTCAAAAGAAATTTCTGTGGGCAACACCTCTTACGGAAGAAAAGTTACACTTGAAGCATCAAAGACTGTAAGTGAGCTAAATAATTATTATAATAACATTTTCGATGCAAAAGGCTGGGAAGTTGAATATAATGAAACGGTTTCAGGGACTGTAATTACAAAATATAAAAACGAGGGAAGTTTTATCACTGTTACTATTTCTAAACAGCCGGATCTTAATAATACTATTGTAGTTTTGGACGAAGTTATCGGGGACTAGCCGGTTATATTTGCTCTTTGAAGACAGCCTTACTTTTTAGTCCCCTTTAAATATATTGCTCTCCAAGGCTGGTATCTACTGCTGAAAGTATCTTTATATAATTCCTTGTCTTCTCTGGTAACAGTGCGGGTGAATGTAACACTTGCACCCCATGCAGCAAAGTCTATTTGTTTAATAGAGCCCTCCGGAAGTGTAGGATCTTCCTGATATAAGGGTTCCGGTGGTGCAACAACATTTGTAACAACCGGTTTTGTGATTTCCACTTTCCTTCCGTCGTCGGTGCCGAACAATTTAAATTTCAGTGTGTAGTTCTTGGGGTCAAATTCAGTTTGCACTAATATGTAAGCAGGTGTGTCATTTTTAAACTGCAGATCCAGCGAAGGCTGGAAGATAGAGGCGTCAAAACCTACCGGACTGTCCAGTTCATAATAATAAACCCGATATGCGTGGGGAAATCTTGAAACAATTGGAAGTCCGGCATTTAATATTGCTCTGAACATAGTAGTGGAAGTCTGGCACACTCCTCCTCCTTCTCCCAATACTGTTCTTCCATTGGAAATAATATAAGCAGTATCGTATCCGGTCATTCCGTTTATTTCACCAACTGATTTATTAAATGAGTAAATATTTCCGGGCGGAACCAAAACTCCGTTGGTTCTTTCGGCTGCCAAAGCTAAATTATGAATTCTTGGCTGTCCGGAACCGGTAAATTTGGAGACTCCTTCTCCTAAAAGTTTTTTTATTCCGTATCTGCTCTTATCTTCGGGAACAGAAACCTCGTTAACTGCAGCTTCAACTGTACTCTTGCCATCAAACAAGGCATTTTTAAAATCTTCGGTAAACTTTTTTACTTCCAGTTCTTTTCCGTTTTTTATAATTTTAAATTCTTCGACCTTATCTTCATTTACTTTAGTTACCTGTGCTTTCGGTGATTCTTTAACTTCACTTCCCAATGTTTCAAGATATGATTCAAAGTTATCTTTGTTTAATGCAAGATCAAATCCGGTTTTTTCTTTATTTACTGTTAATAAATTTAATATTTGTTCGGGAGTGAATTTCCATTCTCTTTTTCCGTAAGTAACTTTAAACGGAGCAAACACTATTTTATTGGCCCTATCAAAAATCGTTTTTAAATCCTCTTCCAGAATATCCGGATCATCAGTTTTGGTTTGAATAAACAGCTGCTTATCTTCAATTTGATCAAATAATTCAACAGTGTCTTTGTATAAAGAACCTTTTACAGCACTGGAGCCTGTTACGGCAGGAAGAACTGTGAGTTTGCCGTCTTTTATTATCATCTTTGCGTCGCTTCCCTCTTTGGCAATTTCAGCCCCGATGCCCAATAACTTAGCACTTAGCAAAATATCATCGTAGTCGTAAAATGGCTTTATCGAAAGATACTTAAAAAAACCCGCCAGTTTATCTTTAGAGTCTGTATAAATGTCTCCTGATCTTCCTATTTCGTAGGCGCGGCTGAGCGTCACCTCCCATTTATATTCAAACTTTATGTCTTCTTTATTTATTTTAAAAGTTTTGTTTTCAAAGTTATAGGTTATGTCTTTGTTAAGTTTTTCTTCCGATTCTTTTAATCTTGTCAAAGCCTCTTTAAAAGATAAGCCTCCGACATTGGTATTTCCTATTACAACTCCCGGAATGATTCTGTTTGCAAAAACAGTATGATATGCCGAAATTACTACGGCGGCAACCAACAAGAAAATGTAAAGCGGCTTAATTATATTAACTGCTGGCTTTAATTTTCCGGCGATCTTAGAGTGCAGTTTATTGTGATTGGGAGTTATTGTCGCCACCTTGTGGTTTTTCTTCATGAACATTGCTTGCTTTCCTCGCTCTAATTAAATATTTAGCGGAGTATTTAGACATATCTGTATATTCGTCGACTCTTTCTAAAAGTCTTCCCGAAGCAGTTTGTCCAAATGCAAAAACTTCTGTTCTCACACCCTGGCTCCTTGAATATTCAATTAAATCAGAGTAATCACCGTCGCCGGAAACCAAAACCAGAACGTCTATTTTTGTAATCAGCCTTACCGCATCCATGCATAAACCTACATCCCAGTCACCCTTTTTATCGCCGCCGTAAAAAATCTGAAGCTCTTTTGCTCTTACTTCAAATCCTATTTTTTCTAGAGCGTCAAAAAAATCTTTCTCAGCTCCGACATCGGCTTTAATAACGTAAGCAAATGCCCGAATTAGTTTTCTTCCCGAAACCGCGTCATACAAAACTTTTCCGAAATTTACTTTAGCCTGATAGAGATTTTTTGCGGAATAGTACATATTTTGAACGTCTACAAAAACCCCGACCCGCTGTTCCAAATGTTTTGCGTTTGACATAGTGTAATTTTATATTAAATATTTGTTAAATGGAAATATGATATTATTTGGCTATTATGGCATCCGGAAGAGAAGAAGCATTAACAACTATACTTGGCGAAGTAGGAAGAGAAGAAGCTCTTTCTCAGTTGGCGGCGGAAATAGCCGAAGAACTGGGTGAAGGGCTGCATAGGTATATGATAATTAGAGGTGTTAAAGACAGAGAAGCTGCAGAAATCACGAGTGATGTGAGCGCAATAATGGTTAGAGTTGGAGTAATAACCGGACTGAAATTTGATGCACAGCAATTAAATGATGTGATAAGGATAGAAATTGATAATAGAAGGGCAGAAGCTCAAGACTATGATAAGGCGTGTCTTTTAGCAGTTGATGATGCTAGAAAGAGATTTAGTAATAATCCTTCTTTTCAAGGTGGAGAATTAGCTGAAAACAGACTGGAAATATTAGAAAGGACGGAAACCTCGGATGAGGCAAATATTAGGGTAGAAAAGTATAAAAAAAAGCGTGAGGAATTTCATCGAACACTTATGAGCACTGAACACCAATATCCAATTGCAATGATATTTGATATGCAGGGGAGAAGAGAGTATTTTGAACAAAATGAAAAAGACCTAATGACGTTTGTGGCTGATCATGCTGAAGCTATTAACCAATTGTCTATGACCGGTGAAGACGATGAAGATTTTTATAGGGCAATAGCACATGCAGCGGGAAAAAGCGTTGAGAGCAAAAAAATAAGAAAATCATATGAAGAAGGAATAATTCTTTCTCTCTCAGTAGGAAGACTCGGCAGAGAGCTCGAAGCTATAGATGTTGAATCACCATTAGCGAGTGTTTCCAGGTTAAAATTGTTTGAAGATTTACGTTTGAAATTGATTCCTGATAGAGCAATGATTGTAGGCGGCGGAACGGATGAGTTTACTGGAGATGAAATCGAATCGGCTACAGGTGGAGTAATCAGATTTGAAAAAAGACAGATACTAATTCACGATCAGGTTTTAACATCAGAGGGCAGAAATAGTGTTGAGAGTTTAGCGCTTAAGGAAATAGCTATACTTAAAGCATTGGCGGATATAAAATAGGCAGTACGACAAAGATTCATTTTAAAAATAGTTTAAAATAAGCTTAGTAGTGGGGGATCGTCTAACGGTAGGACGGCGGGTTCTGACCCCGTTAATCTTGGTTCGAATCCAGGTCCCCCAGCCATATATCCTGGAGAAACCGCTTACAAGATAAAACAGCCCTGCTACAATGTACATATGAATGATGAAAACTTTTATCCACTTACCTGGGAACATTACGGAGTACTAATAGAAGATCTTTGGAAAGATCTAAACTCAAAACTAAAAAGTCAAAATATAAAAATAGATGCAGTAATAGCAATTCTACGAGAGGGCGTTTTTACTGCCCTGCCCATGGCTTACAAACTCAATACATATAAAATATTAACCATTCAGTATAAATACATACTAAATAATGGCTCAAATGAGTTAAAAAAGATTAGTGGTATCTCACAAGCGAATTTTGAACTTCCACCATCACCCATATTTTTATTATGCGATACATTTCCATGCGGAGGTAAAACTAAGTTTTTAGCCACAGAAGAAATTAAAAAAGTATATCCAACTTGTAAATTTGTTTTTGTCTCATTGATACAAGATCACTCTGTTGAGAATCATCCTGATTTTATTTCTTCAGCTTATGCTTTTGATATAAATGACAAATGGGAAACAACTCATCCGCTATTTAAGAAACTGGGTATAGACAAGAATGCGCTCAATGTTTACCTTCCTTGGGAAAATAAGGAGGAGGAGGAAGCTTCAGTAAATCAGCTAGAGTGGAAATATAACTAATTGGGGTTCTCGACCGACATGCTCAGCCATATATCCTGGAGAAACTGTGTATAGGATAGTTTTACCCTAAAAGTCTTTCTAGTAATTTTCGATGTTCCTCAAATATTTTTAAATTGTTTTTATGTCCAATTGGAGAGATAGATGAAGGATGATATATAGGTAAAACTGTGTATCTTTTATTACTAATTTCAAGATCCGTTATTTCCCCCATGCGAAGTGAACTGTTTGCATACAGATTTAATAGTTCCAATGTTTTCACACCTAAAATAATGAGAACAGCGAAATCGTAACTCTGAACCTGTCTCATAAAAATTGGCCAACATTTTCCCCCACATGCGGTTAGTAGTTTACGCTCTTTTCCAACATAACATTTTACTAATTCCGTAAAACTGCATTTTTCCACTGACAACTCGTACGTTTCTAACAAAATGTTAAGATTTTTACCAGTAGGCAATAATTTCCCATTCAAAGTATAAAAAGCCTTACCAGACTTTCTCCAGCCATTAGGAGCAGGGGCCTCACCAACGATCAATACTTTTTTACCTTTATCCTTTCCTATTTGAAAAAACTTATCAATTGGAAAGTTTTCTATATTTTCGCAATAGTGCTCATGTTCTTCCATAACCATAGTATACAGTTGTAAATGTATCCTAGAGAATAAATGGGGTTCTCGACCGATATGCTCAGCCAGGTTTTTCTTCCTATAACAACAATGAAAATGATATGGCCACTTTAAGGGTTCGAACTAAGGTATAATTTAGATGTGTTTATAAATTCCAAACATAATTTAATAATTACACAACGTGAGCACGCTAAATTAGCTGGAAACATAGCTCTTAACTGGGGAAACAACGATTTTGATAAACCTAAGATTCCTTTTCATGATTTTGTGGAAGGTATAGCATTTCACCAAAATGGATCTGATTGTTTCGATACGTATCAAGCAGCTGCAGGAAACTATGATGAGTTGCCAAATGTTTTAGCGAAAGATTTTTACGCAAAGTTAAATTCCAAAGTAGCGTCCTTAATAAATATGTACCATCAATATCGTTTAGCAACTAGAATATCTAAGAAAATTGACTCTGATACTTTGGTAGAACTTGCAGACGAATTTAAGAAAGAAATTGATAAACAATTAATAACAAGTGAATTCATAGAACAAGATTTTCTGTGGGCAGACAAAATAGCTAACATGTGTGACAGACTAGCTTTTGACTTCTCAAATGGAAAGTCTATTGAGGAGATATTTGAAATATATTCAGAAGTTAAGTCCACTGACAAAACTGTAATTAAATTTAAATTTGATGGTACAGAGATAAGTCTAGATAAATGGCCATTCTGTTCTGATAAACTGAGATTTAATGTTATAGGTTTTGAGCGAGATAAATATCCACAAGTGCTTATACCGCACTTAATACAGTTCGAACTTAGTCTCTAATACCCGGCCAGAATGGGCACTTTGATGACCACGAAGCCACAAATGCCTTTTCAAACCTTGATAAAAACTCTATCGAAAAATGTAGATCCAAACTCATTATATATATTAATTAAATAAATATAAAAACTATTTTATTAGTTTGTAGAATTTGGTGAGGAAGCGTATATTACTTTTGCAATTCTTTCTACAAAAGCTTCTTTGGTGTTTGAAACTTCACCGTAGTTCTTGTGGGTTTTATTTGCCCATTCACAAAGAATGTATTTATGAGCCCATTCTTTATCAGGAGATAGTTGTTTCATTATTTCATTAGTTTCATATTCGCTTATAAAATAACGTGGGGTGTCACTCAATATAATCCCAATAAAGCCAGCTTCTGGGGCTTTGCGAGGTTTTGGACACCTTATCACTATTAACTTATCTCCTATTTCCAAAGAAATAATATCCAAGCTAAAATCACCTTCTTCAAGGGAAATATCTTTCTCCAAAAGATCATTATTAGGATTTTCTTTGATTCTATTGAAATTAGCAATCAACCCCCTATTAAAATTATTTGGGTTATTTTTTAACTCTGCAAGGAACTCCCGACTTCCAAAAAGAGCGTCTCTTAGAAACATATGTTCGAAAAAATATAAAAGACTTGGAGCGTTAGTAGTCATTTATAGCCTTTCTTAAATTAATTAGTAAATTCATCCTACTATGTTCTAAAACTATAGACAATATTTAGTAGCATTAAATCCATAATACAAAAGTTGTTTTACCAAAACTTTAATCTGTTTTATTATCGATTTCTTCTCCGGGATAAAACTGAACATTAAATGCATTTATTTACAAATCAAGTTTCAATGCACATAATTTATTAATGAATATAAAAAAGAGTAGAGGTTTATCTCTGGTTTTAATTATGACTTTATTAATACTCACGATTATTACTGGGCTGTTTATCTTTAAAAATCGTAATGTTGTTACTGAAAGCACTAAAACGACTAAAAATGTAGATGCCAATAATAAAAAATATGTACTTAAAGAAACTACTATTAAAATACTTGATGTGATTGCTGTTGAAAAGTATACAACTTTAAATACAGGCGGACGTTCTATACCTTATAAATACTGGGACAAGAAAAAGTATGTATATCATTACAACTGTTTTGGTGCCATGTGTGTGCAGGAAGATTATGAATGCTCTCCGCTGATTGGATTTATTGATAATGTAAGTTCTGAATTTTCCTTAGCATTAAAAACATCAAAACTTCTTGAATATTATGATGAAGATCAAGTCGATCTTTGGGGAAGCGGATTTGCTTTGACTTTGAGTGACGACAGAAAAGTTTTTCTGTCGGATACTCCAATTGGTCGTGCCGCTTTTTGCGTAATGGGAGAGAATTGCACTCTATCCAGGGTGGGTTTAGATAGACAGCCGTTTACATCTATGGGGTATGAGCTAAAAGAGAATTTAACATTTTATGACGGGGAATATTTGCTTAATACTCTAAGGGCGGCAAATGAAAGGGATTTGAGTGAATACGAAAATTGTAAAACTATAATCAGCGACAACGAAATTAGTCGGCCTTTATACACACACTAATAATCTGTTGATTCATGTTAGTTTCTGGGTAATTTGCTCATCCGTAATCCAATTATAAACAGGGTGATATAATCGGCACATGAAAAAAAACGTCGTTTTGGGAATCGAGTTTACTGTTGAACGAAAAAACCACCTGAGTAATTTAGGAACCGTTGGATATTTTACCAGTCCTTCTACTTCTAATGAATTTTTAAAACTAGTTAAAGGTACGGATATAATTTGCAGCGATTGTTCGTTTTTGTTGGAAAATCTGACCTAGTCAAAAACTTATATGGCTAATCACACACTTTCATATAAAAGAGCTAAAGAGGAAAAAGATTGGGAAATGATGCTCTCAATTGAGAAAATGTTTGCAAATTCTAAAACTTACTTTGCTTTTACGAAATTGGAAGATATTAAGGCATTTTTAGGAAAAGAAATCTCTTATTTAGTTTTTTTGAATAATGAGCCGGTTGGTGAAGCTGCATACGAGTTAAAAGATGACGGAAAAAAAGCCTATATTTCAACTCTTGTTGTAGTACCTGAATATCAAGGCAAAGGGATTGCTACTAAAATTTTTAATAAAATCATAAAGGAAATAATTGATAAACCCGCTGTGGAAAATGTTGAATTAATTACTCATCCAAAAAACAACGCAGCATTGGTAATTTATCTTAAAAATGGGTTCGAAATTGTTGAGTGGCAAGATAACCCTTTCGGCGACGGTGAACCCAGGTTAAAGTTGAGAAAAATAATTTCCCGGTAAATATGAATATTAGTTGTATATTAAATATTTCTAATAATTCTGTTGCCGTTTTTCTATAATCTGTGAATTTACGGTTGAATAAAGTCTAGAAAGTTCATCCGGCATTTTTCCTTCTGTACTTCCCATAAAAGCACTGATATTTGTGAGCGCGTTACTTAATGCTGTTAAAGTTTCGTCATCTAAACCGGCTGTACTTTTACCTCTGCCTAAATGATCTGCCAGAGTCTGCGCTTCTCTTTCTTCCCTCTCTGCATTGGCTCTTTTACGTTCGTCGTCTACAATTTGTTCTCTTAATGTTCTTGTAAAAGTCACATATGTTTCTGCAATTGCTTTAGGTTTATCTCCTTCATTCAAAGACAATGACTCTCGTAATCCTTTTTTAAATTCTGTATAAGGAACCAATTCCTTTGAGTCTTCACTTACTATCATATGTGATATTATAACATGAATATATTAAACATCACTTTAAAATTCTAATATATAAATTTGTAAGTATAATAGTAGTATTAAAGTATATTTTGAATCAAATTAGAGAATTATTGACGATGTGTACAATTCGCTGTTTCTCCGTTTCCAGTAAGATTTTATCTTCTTCAATTTTTTCTTTCCACTGATTTAGTATTTCCTTTGCATTGTCTGACTTTAGTGTCTCCTCGACTACTTCTTTAATATCCTCGTCTGTTGCCCGTCCCGCAATAAATTTAAAAGGTATGCTTCCGGATTCAAACTCAAGATAGACTTCCTTTCCTTCACCGTAATCTTCAACATGGGCAATTTGAGTATAGTAAGCTCCCTGCTTTCCCGGTTCCGGCTCGGCGTCAATATATAAAAGTGTCAGGGCGTTATTTTCCGATTTATCTCTTATTAGCAGTTCTCCTACTTTATATTGTTCCATAATATTATTTTAACACTTCAAATTAAAGGCTGGTAGAAGTAATTAACATCCAATAAAAAATCTGTATAATAAAAAATTATGCAATCTCAAGTAGTGCGATTTTTAGATAATCTGCTGCAGGAAATTAAAAATACCGGGATAGATGTCGGTGACTTAAAAATTGACCATATAGCTTACAGCACACGTTCATCGGAAGAATATGAAAGACTTCTGCCGGAGTTTTTGAAAGAGGGTGAGCTGGTTAAAGAAGCAATAATAAGCAACAGAAGAGTGGCAGTGATTAAATTGAATAATCCTATTAAGTATAAGAATCATTTAATAACCGCAATGGAACTTATAGAACCGATTGAAGGAGAAAAAACGTTTTCGGGCTGGGAACATGCGGAATTCTTAGTGGATGATTATGATAACTTGATAAATAAATACTCTAGCTTGGAATGGATTACCAAAAACAAAAACAGAGAGAATTTCTCTCGTATAAAGCTTGTGTTACCTAGCGGCAGAGAAGTAAAATTTCTGAATACTCCCGTTCTTGTGAGTGCAACCATCGAAGAATGATTTTTAATACTTTGAACTTTTTGATATATTGACTATAATCAATTTATGAACAAGTATTTAATAGAAGTTTCACATGAAGGTAATAAACTTTCCTGTGAAAGGGCAATAAAATCGTTTCTTGATACCGGCTCCCACTTTATGACGAATGCAGACTGGGGGTGTTCGGATGGCGAACATAAAGCCTGGATCGTGGTGGATTTGGAAACAAAAGACGAAGCTTTGTTGGTTGTTCCCCCTGAGTACAGGAAAAATGCCAAAATTGTAAAACTCGTTAAATTCTCTCTTGATGATGTAGATAAAAAGCTTCTTTTACACCACACCTGATGTCCTTCTTTGAAATTGATTTTGCAAAACCGAAAAAATTTAAAATAACTTCTTCTGTGTTGGGGATTTCTTTATTTCTTGGCTTGTTTTTTGCATTGCTGATTAATTTTTTTCCCGAAATATTTTTTAATCCGTTAATAATGCTGATTATTCTTCTTTTGGCCTTTTTTATAGTTTTTTCTTTGATAATTGTTAATAAATATTGGTTTAAAATTATTGTAAAAGGTCCGCCATTTGCTTTGTGCACTCCTGATAAAGTTGAAATAATGGTGGAATTGCTAAATGTAAAACCGGGCGAAAAAATTGCAGAGCTGGGATCCGGCGACGGGAGAATCGCAATTGCCCTGGCCAAAAAGGGCGCGGTTGTTACAGGAATAGAAATTAGTTTTATTTTATGCTTAGTTGCGAAAATAAATGTAGCTAAAGAAAAACTGCAGGATAAAATTAAATTTGTGAGAGGAAATTTCTGGAATATGAATTATTCTGATTTTGATGCTATTACTCTTTTTGGAATTCCGTATATTATGGAAGATATGGAGAAAAAACTTCACGGCGAACTTAAAAAAGGTGCGCGTGTTGTAGTTAATAATTTTACATTCCCTAACTGGAAACCGGCAAAACAAAAGGAAAATATTTTCCTATATTTAAAGGATTAAAAATTAGGTTCGGAATTATCTGGTTAACACTACAGCATTTGGCAGACTTCTTCCGGGTCCAACTGCGTATGAGCCGTTAATATACATAGCGGAACTTCCTCCTCCGTCAAGGTTTAAAGCATTTTGCGCTCCCAGATCTCTCATAACATGAGCGGCATCAATAACATTAGCACGGGTAATTATTGCTAAATATAAATTAGAACCGCCGGCTCCAATTGCGCCCCGAAGACCTTTTATATCTTTCTGAAAAGAAGTCAGGTCCCCGGAACTTACTACAACCTCGCCTTTGTGCACCAGAGTCGGATAATTAACTATTCCCGCAGTCACGCCTCCACCACCATAATCCGTGGATTTTTTATAAAAGTTCGGAGTTGTGCCGTTAAATGTCGCCAGTCCGGTCATGCTCCAGCCGAGTGAACTTTTACTCAGCCATTTTCCTAAATTGCTGTTGTATACAGCATAGTCATACGAATTTACTTTTCCTTTGCATGAATCATAATCCGGTGGACAGAAGTAGGTGCCGTTCATTCCAGCGTATCCGTTATTTTCTTTTACGTAATCAGCTAAAGATTTTGTGGGACAGTTGTCTTTGCAGGTTTCTTTATTTGCTGTAACCGTTTTCACTCTTACCTGTGATAAAGGTATTTTTATTAAATACACACCAAAAGTTCCTCTTCCATTTTTTACAGTTTGATAACTGTATCCGGTTGCGGCTTGTGCAGGGCTTGGAGGGGGAGGCGGAGGCAGCGAAACCAGATACTTTTGATATCCTGTATCGAGCGTTTCTATTGAGTTCTCAATTTCGTCTTTGACGTTTTCGTAGTCTTTATTTAGTATTCTGCCGCCCCATTCGGCAGATTTTGTGGTTTCCTCTGCCGTTTCCAGCTTAACCTCATTGTTTCTTTTTATTTTATTGAGCAGATCATCGTAAAGCTTATAAACCTCGTTTACCTGGAAAAACGCCTGGGTGCTTTGAAGTGTTTTCAGATTTTCAAGTTCACCTTCAATTAATGTTTTCGCTTCCAGCGCACTTTGAAACTGAGAAATCAGCAGATGGTCATCAAATAACTCTTCCGCGAAGTTTTCGCCGAAATTCTGCTGGAACGAGCTGATTTCGTCCTGATTAACACGTAGGTCGGAGAGAGATTTTTTAAGATTTTGGAGCTCAGTAAAAATATAAATAGAACCGGTTATGGAAGATATAGTTATATAAACCACAAATATCCAGTGGAATAACTTTCTGTGTTTTTCATAATAGTCTTTTAATTTGGGCAGCATAAACTTATTTATATATTATAAGTAATTTAAAAGCTTTGACTATGTTTGATTTGGCGTATTGACATTTTCTTTAGCTTCATTCAAATAAATCCGCTTTTTCAGCTGATTTCTTTTTATAAGAATCACCAGTCCCGTGAAGGAAGGTATTAAAAGCGGGATTGCCATGTTGCCGTATTTAAAAATAGCAGGCTGCGAAGGGTCAGTGAAAACAAGTTTTCCGAACGGCGAGCTTTTTGATTTAATGTCGGCAAATGATTCCTGGCCTGACAGCCAAGAAAATATATTTAGCGCAAGTACAAAGTTTTCGGGAGTCTGCTGCACAAATTGATCAGTAAATAGCTCCGAGTTGCCTGCTACTACCATTTTTCCAAGACTATATGCAGAGCTTTCCTGAACGTTTTTTGGTTCCAATGCAACAACAAGTGAGTGCTCAGCTAGGTTTTGTTGAGGGAATGTGTCTTCCTGTGGATTTATTGTAAAACTGCCGGATCTTAATCCCGCTAGCTTTGTTGTTGTTACAAGGTCGCGCTTTGTTAATCCCAGTTCTCCCAACTTCTGTTCATTTATTTCAACTGAACTCGGCCACGGCATTGTTATTGTATTCAATTTTAATGTTATAGGGTCTTTGGGATCTTTCACTATTCCCCTAACCCAGAACGGGTACGGCAAAAAGTAGTTTTGACCTCCCGCTGCGGTAAATCTTAAAGTTTCATTTGACTGCAAATCATAAACTATATTCTGATTAACTTTTATTCCGAAATTTTCCAAAAAAGGCGCAAAAGGATCTTCCAGAACATTAGCGTATGACAGCTGTTTGTCGACACTATACGTATCTATTAAAAACAGGACATTTTTGTTTTTCTGCATGAAAAGCATTATTGCTTCTTTCTCATTGTCTTCAAATTTAATGGTAGGTCCTGCTATTACCAGAGTGTCTATATTTTCATCGATAACCGGGTTAGTTTTATCCAGAGTAATTGATTTTGTTTCATATTGTTTTGTAAGCTCACCATTTAAAAACACATAATCGAACAATTCTTTTTCTCCGTGCCCGGATAAAAATCCGATTGTTTTCTTATCTTTGGCGGTCAGTTTGTTAATAATAGAAGTCAGCATGTATTCCAAATCGTCGGTCTGTTGTATAAAGGGAAGGGAATCCTCTTTTCCTTCGGCTGAAATGTGAACTCCTAAAAACCCCGTTTTTACCTGAAATTCTTCCTGGCCGATAACATTGAACTGTATCTCCTGAATACCCTTTGTAGTTGCTTCTGTGGCATCCTCGGCCTTTAATGAAGGATCTTTGGTTTTTACAATTATTTTGCCGTTTGAGCTTATTCTGTAATCTCTTAAAACATCCTTTACATCCTGGACTACCGGCGAATATTGAGAAGGTAATTTACCCGAAGCATAAAAAGTAATTTCAACGTTGTTTTCAAGGCCGCCGATAACTTTTTTGGTTGATTCAGAAAGTGTATAAACTTTTTCCTGAGTCAAATCCAACCTTCCCGGAACAACAGAGCCCAGATAGCTGAAAACTAATGTGTTGCCGATTAAAAGAAGAACTATCAGCTTAATCCTTTTATATTTGGCCTTTAAATTTCCGTATCTTCTTTTTGAAAGCTGCAAAAAAGCCAGGGAAATGAAAACCAATGTAAAAGATAAAAAGTAGAGCAGATCGCGCAAGTCAAGAACTCCTCTTATAGTCGACTGAAAGTGAGTTAAAACCGAGATATTTGTCATAATCGGGAGTATTGAAAAAGGTAGAGAAATGGTTAAAAATTCCGATCCGGATACAATTAAAAAGAAAACCGCCACCATAGTAACTATTAAAGAAGCGATCTGGTTTTTTACAAGTGATGAAATATAAATTCCCAGTGAAATCAGAGAAACCGAAAGCAAAATGCTACCGATTAGCTGCCCGGCATAAACACCCCAGTCAAATTTTCCGAATTTTGAAAATGTGAAAGCCAGCGGGAATGTAAATAAAAGAGCATATACTACAAAAAGCTTGGCACTGAGGATTTTTCCCAGAATAAGTTCAATATCGGAGACAGGATGGGTGAGTATAAGCTCCAATGTCCCTTCGTCTTTTTCTTTTGAAATAGATCCCATCGTGATAGCGGGAATAAATATCAGCAAGAGCCATGGCAAAACCTCGAACAAATTTCTTAATGAAGATTCGCCTACGATTAATGCATTTTTAAAAAACAAAAACTGCCACATGAGGGAAAAAGCTATCAGCACAATATAGGCGGCGGGGTTGTTGATATAAGATTTTATTTCTTTTTTTGTTATTGCTTTTATATTAAGTAAGTTCATTTTATCTTTCTATTTTGTGAGCGAAGTGAGTAAATATGAGGCAGCGCCTCCGCCAAAGGCGGAGAGCAAGCTCTTATTTTGTAAGCTCCCTGAAAACATCCTCAAGCATCATGTTTTCTTCAACCAGCTTCCAAATCACCCAGCTGTTTTCCCTAGCAATTCTTGAAATTTCCGGCTGGATTTTAACATCTTCATTTAAAACTATTCTCGCGGAATATCTGCTCTGCGCTTCGCTCCATACATTTATAGTTTCAATTCCGCTGATCGCACGCAGGCTGCTAATTACATTGCTTCCCTCAATATCCACATTTATTGAGCTTTTCCCTTTTACCAGTTTATTTAAATCTTTCACGCTGCTGTCTGCGACCATTTTGCCTTTATTTATTATCAATGCTCTGTCGCAGATTGCTTCAACTTCCTGCATAACGTGAGTACTGATGATTATTGTGCGGTCTTTTGACAGATTCTTAATTAAAGCCCTGATTTCACTTCTCTGGTTAGGGTCCAGTCCCTCTGTTGGTTCATCCAGTACTAATGTTTTTGGTTTGTGAAGCAAAGCTACAGCCAGCCCGACTCTTTGCTTGTAGCCTTTTGAAAGTTCATTTATGGGTTTGTAATAAACTTCTTTGATATTTGAGGCATTTACGGAAAAATCTACTGCGTCTTTCCTTTGGGATTTTGTTAAATTTCTCATGTCGGCTGAAAACTCCAGCATTTCCGAGACCAGCATTTCTTTATATAGTGGATTGTTTTCCGGAAGGTAGCCGATTTTTGACTGGACATGAATCGGATTATTTTTAAGTGAAATATTATCGATTTCCACGTTGCCTTCATCCGGTGATATAAAACCAGTGATAACCCGCATCGTGGTTGTTTTCCCCGCTCCGTTTGGTCCGAGCAGGCCGACAACTTCTCCGTCTTTTGCTTCAAAAGAAACACCGTCTACAGCTTTTAAATTTCCGAATGATTTTGTAATATTTTCAACTTTGAGCATAAATATTAAACGCTAAGAATATATATCACATTTTTATGGGACAGTTAATATTTTAATAAAAATGTCTGCTGTTAAACTATATATTAAATTTTACCACAATGGGAATTGCGGAGTAAGTGGTTATTCTTTAATCTTATTTTCTTTCATAACGGTTCTTATCTCTGCCGTAATACTTGTCCATAGTTTTTTTAAAAGCTTTGTCTAAATCAATATTTAAAGAGTTTGCAAGACAAGAGAGAGTGAAAATTATATCCGAGATTTCATCAGCTATTTCCTTGGTTTCTTCAGATGGTTTTTTCTTCTTTGGTCCGAATCTATGGTTCAATTCCCGTGCGAGTTCGCCGACCTCTTCGGTCAATCTGGCTAAAATTTCAAGCGGTTTAAAATAACCCTGTTTATATTGATTGACCCATTCATCTACCTGCTTTTGTACTTTTTTCATATTCGGAGTATATACCAGATTTTTATAGTTCTAAAATTGATACATGGCGGAGGGAGTGGGATTCGAACCCACGTGCCGCTTGCGCGACGCTTGGTTTTCGAGACCAGCCCGGTACGACCACTTCGGTATCCCTCCAGGTTTTTAAAATAAATAAACTTTTATCAAGTGCAAGTAAATATTATAGGAAACTCTGCGCAAAATAAAATTTCAGGTTTATTTGGCTATGGTCATTTGTGACAAGTTTAAAAGATTAAGAATTTCCTCAGGCTTGTTTACTATTTCTTCGGGTTCATATTTTTTAAGAAGACCTTCCGAATTATATCCCCAAGTTACAGCTATGCATTTTATTCCGGCTCTTTTGGAGTCTTTAATGTCTCCTACAGTGTCGCCAATATAAACTACTTCATCGGGAGAGAGCTTAAATTCATTTAATGTTTTTTTAATAACTCCCGTTTTTCCGGCTAAAAAGTCGGCGTGCTTAACAAAACTGATTTGACTTAATCCATTTAATTTTAAAAACTCTTTAACATATTCAGCGGAGTTAGTAGTAACTACTCCAAGCATAATTTTATTTTCTACTATTGCTTGAATAACACTCTTCATATCAGGAAATATTTCCAGGCTCGAAATCCGTTTTTCTAGTTCGTTAATAATAGTTCTTATAAACTTCGGTACTTTCCATAAGGGAATTTCTATTATTTTTAACCAGTTTCTCATTGGCACTTCTCTAAGTTTTACTGCTTCATAATAGTCGATGGGATCAGTTCCCAGCTCCTTATAGAGCTTGTTGTTAATATCAACCATTTCTTTAAATGTATCGGCTAAAGTTCCGTCAAAGTCTAACAAAATGAGTTTCGGAGTTTTTATGGGCATTCTTTGTTTATTATATCAGAGCAGTTTTTTAATACTTCCAATTTTTTTCACGCATAACCATGCACTCCGTATACCGTATCCGGTTTTGTCAATCTCAAACGGTTTTATTTTCTCAATGTCTGTAAAAAAAACGAAAATAGCATATTTCTTGTTATACATATATTTTCTAACCGAAACCGGAATTTTATTTTCTCCCAAATCCAGAAATGCGTAATTTTGCATAATCTCTAAACCATGTTTGTTATTTTCTATCAAAAATGGTTTTATATCGGAAACTTTTGCTTTAACAGATACCGGGCATCCGGAGTCTTTGAAATAAAGATGGTCTCCCTTTTTAACCTTGTTCCAAGGTGCAGTTTTAAGTTTATACCATCGGGATTCTACTTTCTTAACACCGGTAATTATTTTAGGTAGTAGCTCCCATTCTTTTTTCATGATTACTACATGGTCCATTTTTATTTAAGTAGTTTAAGTATTTCCACCGCTCTTTTGGGATTTCCCCTTCCTATAGGGAAGTAGCAGGGGAGTATATTTGTTTGGATTCTTCCTATTGTTACTTCAGTTCTAATGACTTTATTCATTCTCATGGATTCTTGGTAGTATTCTTCGAGCCTGATTTTTTGAAGAGTTAATGCTTCGTAGGGAATTAAGCCGAAAGTAACAATATTCTGTGGTTTAACAATTTCTATTTCCCTTATAAGAGTTGGGAGAAATAATTTTATTTTTTCCCGGTTAGGAAGATCAGCATTTTCGCCTGCCCATTTAACTATGTTGGTAAAATTAAATCCTTTTGATTTGATGAAACCATATACTTTTTCGGCAAAAGGTTCGTCCCATGATTTTCTTTTTTCTATCTCCTGCATTAGATTATTTTCAAAATGACCAGCTTTGTGGAAAATTCTCCAGATGTTTTTAGTGCCGATAAAAGGTGCCCTAATACCGTTCCATTCAGGATTGGTGGAAATATTTCTAATCGTAGGATTGATGAATACAAACATATATTTGGGTTTATTTAATTCACCTCCGCCGGGAATAGGCATAAGTTTGCTTTTTGGGAAATGTTTATTATTAAGTCCTATTACATGGTTATATAAAGCGGTTAGAGAAGATATTTTTTCCATGGTCATATTGAAATAATATCATTTTTATTTTTGGGGATTTGCGGCGGCTCCGAACAGTGGTTTAGGTTGCTCGGAGCCAGGTTGTTATCTGACGATCGACTTGTCGTTGACATTCAGAACTGCAACACACATGTCAACGATTTCATAATCAGACGCATCACGAGTTGTGATCCTATACAATCGGTTCTGGTATAACCTACTTATTAGCGATATCTGAGAGTCCGTGTATCTTAGACTATCCAGGACTATCACTTGTTTGGCCTTCCCTCCAAGGTCAAACGCATTTCCGATTGTCATTCCGACCCCTACTAGAACTGCCTCTGATGGCAGAGGGTCGCCTGGGTATCGTGCCATCTGTGAATTGAGTCTATCGGCAAGTAGCTTGCCTATTTTTAGACTCAATTTCGTGTCCCCCAGTATTAGGGTGTACATACTTTACCTCCCTTTTTTTAAGTTTACGCAGATTATAACAATGGTTAACCCACCAATCAATGGCTATAGGTTCGCGCTATGGTTTTGAACCGGAATATCAAATACGGATTATTTTTCAATGTTTAATCTAACTAATATTCTAATACATATTGTCATGACAATTTATTGAGACAGTTATCACTTGCAATAGATAAATTGCCAAATTTCTCAGAGAAGCCAAAAGAGGCTCGCATAATTAACAACTTATAGTCATAAATAAAAGAAGAAAACCCATCTTGAGAAATATACAGTAATATTATTTGGTATAATGCAAGTGATGTAAAACTTCCTGTGGAGGTGTAGCTGCCATGGCAATAAAAAAAGAAAAAGCAAGGCAAGCATTTACTTACCGGTTCGTCTTATCGAAGGTTGGTATGAAGACGGACAGCCAGTTGCCCTCGGAAGACAGGTGCGATTGGAGAAGTTGGGGATAATTAAGGAAGCCCCTTTGTATATGGCGCTAAAGATAATTGATAGCTTGGACGGTCGCTGTGTTGTAATTAGGCGTGAGTACAGCGGTCCGAAGTTTTTAAAGCGCCAATACTAGGGTTGTATGCTCTATCACTTTCCAGCTGAGGCGCCGGCCACAGCACTAATATCACATCAACCGGTTCCTCAGCTGCAGCTGTACATTAATAGTTATAATAACCTGTATCGCACATTATTAAATTGATATATTATAGATACGCATCTATACAAATGTGCACTTGTTTTTGTATAATTGTTCAGCTCAAAATGTCCCTCGGTACATTGAAAGAGGATACATGAGTGGAAAATTGGTGCCGATTAACTTTGGTGTCATTTTTATATTTTCAAGACTAAGATGTGATCTTGGAGCGTGGTTCTAAGATCCTTTTTTTGTTGGCGGATATGAGAAAAAAAGTCATACTCATAATCATACTTATTATAATTACTTATATTGGTGTAGTTGTTATTGTAACAACAAAACCACAGAAGCTAATTAAGCCTATTACGGGTGTTAATAGTGTATTTGTAAAAACGTACCCTCATGCCGCCCTCGAAAATTTGTGGATTGCATACAGGGACAAAATCCAAAAGGATGGTAGAACAATTGACCGTTCTAGAGACTTTTTAACCACATCAGAAGGCCAATCATATTCTCTGCTTAGATCTGTCTGGATGGATGACAAGATTACTTTTGATAATGTTTTAAAATGGACCAACAATAATTTAAGGCAAAGAGAAGATGATAAATTGTTCTCGTGGAAATGGGGAAGGAATCCGGACGGAAGATGGGACGTGCTGGTTGATGAGGGGGGTATTAATACGGCCTCTGATGCGGACCAGGATATTGCGCTGGCTCTGATTTTTGCCTATAAAAGGTGGAACCAGGACCACTACTTAAAACAGGCTATTCAAATTTTAAATGACATCTGGAGGCAGGAAGTAATAACGGTAAACGGAAAGTACTACATGCTTGCAGGAAACTGGGCTAAGACAGAAACGCAGCCAACTATAAATCCTTCATATTTTTCATTTGCGGCTTATCCTATTTTTGCCGAAGTGGATTTAACCCACCCCTGGCTGGAGCTGAGGGAAAATTCTTATGAAGTTTTAGAAGAAGCAACTTTATCCAATTTAGATTATGAGGAAAGCGCCAATTTGCCTCCCGACTGGGTGAATCTTGACTTGACTACCGGAAAAATTCTGCCGGTTCTTCACAGCGATAAGGACACGCATTTTTCGGATGACGCTTACCGGGTTATCTGGAGGGCAGGGCTTGATTGGAAGTGGCACAAAAATGACAGAGCCAAAGAATTCTTAAAGAAACTTTCATTTTTAGAAAGCGAATGGAAGTCGCGGGGAAAACTTTTTGCGACATACAAACACAACGGAGAACCGGTCGATGAACAAGAGAGTAACAGCATGTATGGTGCAACACTGGCATATTTTGATTTAATGCATCCTTATATTGCTCAGGACATTTATTTAAACAAACTCGCTGTTTTATATAATCCGGACATAGAAGATTTTGCCGATGAAGTAGGATATTACTCCCAAAATTGGGTCTGGTTCGGAATGGCTTTTTATGAAGAAAAATTGGTTAATTTATTTGAAGTTGAAGGGGTGGATTTATGAACAGAGAAAAAATAAAAGCCCCTCACCAGATAATTTCAGCCAATATTAATGTTTCACAGATTTATATATTATTCTGCTTTTTTACAATTGTTTTTTATTTTACTTGGTGGCTTGATTTCGGCAATGCCGGAAATCCCCTGCTTTTCGGGCTTTTGTTTATAGGAGAGGTGTATCACATTTGGCAGGCGCTTGGATATTTATATACAATTTGGGATCAGAGAAAACTTAAACCTAGAGCGCTCAAGGAATTTTACCCCGTTGACGTTTTTATAACCGTCTGCGGAGAACCGAGAGATGTAGTAGAAAAAACGCTGAAGGCTGTTCTGGCAATGGACTATTCGGATTTTAAGTTGTTTATCCTTAATGACGGCAAAGGGAGAGATCTGCCTAATTGGAGGGATATCAGCGCGCTGGCGGAAGAATATGGTGTTAAAGCAATTGTGAGAGATAACAACAAAGGAGCGAAAGCCGGGAATATTAATAATGGACTGGCTAATTCATCTGCGCCGTTTTTCGCGGTATTTGACGCCGATCATGTTCCCCATAAAGACTTTTTGAAAAAAACCATGCCTTACTTTGAAGATCCCAAAATGGCTATTGTTCAAACTCCACAATACTACCAAAACAGAGGCGACGGATTTTTAACACAGGCGGCCTGGGAGCAGCAGGAGCTGTTTTTTGGTCCTATTTGCAGGGGTAAAAACAGGCTTAATGCAACATTCTGGTGCGGCACAAACGCGGTTATCAGACGCGAAGCATTATTAGAAGTAGGCGGAGTACCCGAGGACAACATAGCCGAAGATTTTTTGGCTTCGCTTTTTATGCATGAAAAAGGATGGAATTCTGTTTATGTTTCTGAAGTATTAACAGACGGCATGGCCCCGTTTAATTTGGGAGACTACGTTAAACAGCAGTTCAGGTGGGCTAGGGGATCTTCTGAAGTAATATTCCACCACAATCCGATATTTAAAAAAGGTCTTTCTTTCGGACAGAAAGTTCAGTATTTATATTCTTCAAGTTATTATATTAACGGTTTTATAGTACTTATAGATGCGCTAATTCCAATAGTTGTTTTGTTCACAAAAGTATTGCCGGTTAAATCCACAACTTCAGAATTTATGATTTACTTCTTCCCATTCATGTTTTCAACAATCCACCTGCTGATGCTTTCAACCCAAAATACTATAACGTTCCGGGCGATCCAACTTTCTATAAGCTCTTTTCACGTTTTTATAAAAGCGTGCCTTTCTTCGCTTTTCCGGATACCCGCCCGGTTTGAGGTTACACCTAAAGCAAAAGAAACTGGCAACTTTTTGTCATTTGCCTCATTTCATTTTATTTATGTCGCGGTCGGATTTATAGCCATAACATATGGGTTTTTAACACAAGGGTTTTCGCCATCGGTTATTACTAACGGATCTTGGATACTTTTTAACATTGCGTTCTTTTTCGGTTTTATACGGGCAGCTTATCCCTGGAAACAATCATTTGATAACGCACTGGAAAAATTAAAAACTTTATTAGGTTTGTATAAAGAATTTAATGTTGTAGAAAGGTATGATTATTCTCCGGTTATGCAGTATACAGAAACTTCTTCAGGCGGTGGAGGCGAAAGCATAGACAGGGGGAACATACTAATTTCAAAAAGCTTTGGAAGTGAGGATAATGCAAAACTCAAAAACAATTAATTCAATAAACAGCAAATTTAATCAGAGACTTCATATACTATTAATTATTTTAACTTTGTCTGTCGGATTAATTTTACGGGCATGGAACTTAGGTTCCGAAAGCCTGAGGCTGGATGAAGCTCAAAGTATTTGGCAGGCGTCCCATTCAATAGAATTTATAAAAGAGTACATGTTAAAAAATGTACATCTTCCTCTGCATAATACTCTCCTTCATTTCTGGATTGAAATTTTCGGGACTTCAGAAACCGCGGTAAGGATTATGGCGGTGATTCCGGGTATGCTGACACTGCCTTTTTTGTATCTGCTTTCAAGAGAAATATTAGGAAGAAAAGGTGCGCTGATTTCATTAATTCTGGCTTCGGTTTCGCCATTTTGGGTATGGTACAGCCGCGAAATCAGAATGTATACTTTGCTAACCCTTGTAACTACCCTTTCTTATTTATTTTTTGTAAAAGTTATGAAAACTGGTAAACTGAGATATCTTATTTTTTATTCGGCGGCTAATTTAGTAGGAATTTATACACATTATTTCTTTTTTCTGGTGCTACTCGTTCAATCACTGTTCTTCTTATATTCCTGGAAAAAGCATTGGATAGAAGGACACACGGCTAACGTAAATAAAAAGAAACTTCTGGCGGGATTTATATTTTCCGCAGTTATTACTCTTGCGGCATTTTATCCCTGGGTCCGCGCTCTTTATGAATCTTATGGGTCGGGTACCTTGGCTCCGGTTCTGGCAAAACCTACAACTTTTAATTTGGTTTTGAGTTTTTTTGAATTTGTTTTCGGATTTCTGCCCGTAAATTTAACAGGCATTCTAATAGCATTCTGGCCGCTTCTTACATTGTTGGGTTTTATATTTTTAACCAAAAGACAGAACCCTTTTTCAAGAGGTTTTCAGCTGGTAATTCTTGGCACGTTCCTGCCTATTTTTCTTGTTTATATTGTAAGTATTGTATATAAGCCAATGTACCTAACCAGATATCTGATGCCGGCAACTCCTATGTTTTTTATTTTTATATCATGGTACATAGTTGAACTTAGGGGGAAACTGAAATTAATATTTATAATCTCATATTTGATAATTATCGCGCTGGCTATACACGTGCAGTTTACCAGCACAGAAAATCCGGCCAGAGAAAATTACAGAGATGCTGTGGATTACGTAACTGCAAGCGCTACTCCCAGGGACATTATAATAGTTTCGCCGCCTTATATTATTTATCCCTTTCAATATTACTATAACGGGAATACCAGAGTTTCAACCATGCCCATTTGGGATAAGAAAAAAGGGGGAATTCCGCAGACTACAATTGAACGCGTTCAGAACGACACCGAAACTTTGAGAAGAGGCCATCAAAGAATGTTTTTAATTTTAACTACTGGTCTGGAAGGTTCCGATATAGTAAAAATGTATTTCGACAACAGTTTTACAAAATTGGACAAGCAACAGTTTTCCAAAGATGTATGGATTCATGTTTATCAGGGTGAGTATTATTAATTATTATTTGATAGTCAAATTGCAATAGTCCTATGCTTATAGTAGTATTATTTAATGCCTAAAATGTACAAACCTGCCGTGTACTTTCCGGTTTTCTTCTTATTAGTTTCCGCCTTAATTCTGTTGTCCAGCGGAAAAGTTTACGCTGATATTTCTTCACCCGACTGGCAAAAAGGGGTAACTCTCCATTTACTAAGTGAAACAAATTCAGATATTGACGACTCTGTAGCTAAAATAAAGGAAGCGGGCGCCAATTTTATGACTATTTCACCCGGATGGATCACCGACAGCACCACCTCTTCGAATGTAGACAGAAAATCAAGAACTCCAACTGATTCCTTAGTAACTTACACTATCAATAAAGCCCGTTCACTTGGTTTAAAAGTAATGGTCAAACCACATCTGGATATAAGCAGCGGAAGGTGGAGGGCTAATTTAGATCCTTCGGATAAGAAAACCTTTTTCGCGAATTATAAGAAAATGATTCTTGGATACGCAAATATCGCACAGGCAACGGGAACGGAGCAACTTAGCATAGGAGCGGAGCTTTATAAATTAACTTCCAACTTGTCCAATGAACCGTATTGGAGAGATATTATAAGCTCGGTCAGAGCCGTTTATTCCGGAAAACTCACATACAGCGCGAATGCCAGCAACAGCACCTACGAAGAAATAGACCTGCCATTCTGGGATGCTTTGGATATTGTGGGAATTTCAATGTATAAAAGATTGTCCACAACAAAGACTCCCACAGTTTCCTCGCTGATGGCAGAATGGCAGAAAATAGAAACCGATTTTATGTTGCCCGCTTCGAATAAATTAAATAAACCAATTATATTTTCAGAAATAGGTTACAGAAGCGCTGACGGAGCAGCGATTGAACCTGGGAATTTTGATTCTTCATCACCAGTTGATTATCAGGAGCAGGTTGATTTATATACAGCTTTGTTTGAATTTTGGAAAGATAAAGACTACTTTTTTGGAGTGAATATGTGGGATTGGAAACCTGAATCACGCGCTGCCAGTACACCACAAAATGATTATACGCCTCAGCTCAAGCCTGCGGAGGCTGTGTTAAAAAGTTACTTTTTGAGTGCGATAAGTGAGCCAACGCCTACACCAACACCAACTCTTGAGCCGACTCCAACCCCTTCGCTTACACCTACGCCAACAGTGGAGCCGACAATTACTATCACTCCAACGCCGACACCAACCTTAACTCCCACCCCCACGCCTACCCCAGTGCCGGACAGCGGAGAAGTACCCTTATTTACAGGTGATATAGTAATTTTCTCACCTGAAGACGGTTCCAAAATATCGGGGGAGAAAAAACTGAAAATATATATTAAAAATGTCAAACCAATCAATTACATAGCAACTTACAGTGTAGACGGAAAGTCGGAAGTAATAATGGAAAATTCAAGCAAATACAAACAGTCAAAAGTAAATTTTGATTTGTGGAAATGGAACGGTGACGGACCATACAAAGTATTGTTTAAAGCTTTTGATAAAAATGGAGTGCTTGTAGATACCGCGGATTTGACGCTTTATATTAGGAGATAGTTTTATACTATTGACAATTTAGATACAAATCATTAGTCTGTAAATGGAAATATGCAATGATAACTGCCCTAACCCTTATTAGATATAGATCGCTATTTATATATTCTTTTTTTATCCATTCGAAAAATCATATTAATAAAAAATTGTTAATGATATGAAGGAGGTGAAAATTTATGCGTAAAGTTATCTCTGGTATTTTAGGTTTAACTGTTGTTGTAGGTTTAGTAGTTGGGGTAGCCTTTGCGGTATTTTCCGATCCTGCTAGTTTAACAAATATGGCTTTATCTGTTGGTAGTAATAATCTCCTTATTAGGTTAACAGGAGTAGGTAGTTTTGCTGAAACTGTTGATGCAACTGGATTCGCTGAGTTAGTGCCAGGAGGAACAGAAGACGTACCGTTTGAACTACAAAACAATAGTAATAATCAATCATTCTCTTTAGCTGGTGAAATTCCAAGCGATCCTACAACCCCTGAAAATTGGACCGCATTGAAAGGTGTTGTGGAGTGTGTTGTGTTTGATCCAGCTGGGTCAGGTCCTGGTAGTATCGGTGATGGGTCTACTTCAGATTCTTCTGGTTGGTTTACGTTAGAGGAATGGAGATCAGCTTCAAGGGACTTACCTGGCGATCCTCTCCTTGAAGATGGAGGTACTGCTTCTTTAGTGTTGAGGTGCGGTATCCCAGTAAGCGTTTCTGATGGAACATTAGCAGGTAAATCATTGTCTGACTTGGAGTTTAAAGTAACTGGAACACAACTATAATAATTCTTGGTAGGAGTAATGTTTTTCATTTTAAGGGAGCACAAAAATAAAGACTTTTTGTGCTTCCAAATAAATGAATAAAACTATAATTAATACAGTAATAAAGGTTGTTGAATGGGAAATATTTTTAGTATTTCTTGTTCTGATCGTTGTTTTAATTTTACCTTTACTTCCGATTAATTTAGGTATTTCTTCTTTTATTATTATTTCAGGTTCAATGGAGCCTACAATTCGTAAAGGATCAATTTCAATTGTACAAAACACGAATCCACAAAATTTAGAACCCGGCTCTATTGTGGCGTTTGAATCTCCACTAAATTCAAAAGATACAATAGTTCATCGACTTGTAAGTACTAAAGGCAATAAGTTTAAAACTAAAGGAGATAATAATAAAACAAATGATAGTTGGAGTTTAACTGCATCAAAAATTAAAGGTAAAGTTTTATTTTCTCTTCCATATTTAGGATACATTTCTTTATATGTTAAATCTGTGAAAGGTTTTGCATTATTAATAGGTGTTCCATCGCTAGTTTTAATCGTCTTGCAAATTAAAAAAATAAAAGAAGGAATTGAAGAAGAAATTGAAAAAAGAAGTATGCTGTTGGCTGATAAATATTCCAGGGATTCTATTAATAGTTTAATTTAATGAAAAAAATTATAAGCGGAATTTTAATATTGCTATTAACTCTTACAGTTTTAACTACTAGTGCTTTCAGCCTGTTCTCTGATTCTGTAACACTTTCCTTTGGTTTAACGGTCCTCACTTCCGAACTTGATATCGACGTCAAAAAACTTATCAATAAAGCATTTAATCTTGACGAAGTTGAGCCGGAAGATGATTTAGATCCGGGAAGTTTTGAAGTTTTCAACAAAAGTATTGAACCGGCCAAAATATTTTTATATTTTGACAAGCTCGACGGGGATGTCTGCGAAAAATTGGACTTTAAGATCGAAGTATCCGAATCCTCAAACGACTTATTTACAAATATTTTTGAAGGGCTGATGGAAGAATTGAAGGGTAAAAAACACAAACTTCTGTTATCGAGTATTTTAGCTGATGATATTTTAGGTGCCAACAGCAGTATTTTTGTGAAAATGTTTCCTTCTATTTCGGATGAAGTAGATAAAAATGAACAGGGAGATGACTGCAAGTGGGATGATATTATTGTCGCGGAAAGCCAAGCTTTGAAGAAAGATGAGCCTATGTTTACGGACAATGAAAAAATAGAAGATAATAAGGTCACGCTTGGTTATTGGATACTTCCTTTTGTAGAGGTGAAATCACCCAACGGTGGAGAAAGTTACGAGGTCGGTGAAAAAGTGAATGTTAAATGGAAAGTTAAAACCACGCACCATGATAAAGATGACCAGGTAAAAATAGACATTCTGTTATATGGCAGTGACGAATTATTATTGACCATTGTTAGCACAGAGGAAAATGACAGTTTTTATCATTGGATTGTTCCGGAAGAGCTTGCCGGTAGAAATGACCTGAAAATAAAAATTGTCGCTGTCGATGGGAACAGTTTAACGGCAGAAGACATTAGTGACGGTACCTTTGAAGTTTTGGGTGATTTAGTAGATTAATCTTGATTTCTGCAGCATCTATCCATTTTTTACAAATGAACAAATGGTGCAGCTATAAACTTGGACGAGGTGAATTTGTCTTTGTTTATAGGGATTCTATCTCCGTTGGAGACGAACCCGACCCCTGATGTAATCAGGCGGCCCTGAGGGCTTTTAAAGCGTTTTGAAGTATGCCGCCATAATACTGAACTCTGTCAACCAGAGGTAGTGATCTTTGCCTGAAACTATCCGCCAGCAAATTGTGCGTGAAGAAATCACACGCGCGCATTTTTGGCAGGCTACAGTTTTTGACAGTACAAGCAAGGACCTACTCTCGGGAGGAGAATACATGATTGCATCCTCCAAAACTGCTTTAACCCTGGAAGGAATATTCTTTTGTGGAACCGTACATGTAGTGGTTATTGTCCTGGCGCCAATCTCCACTACGGTTACCACTAGTGTTGCCGTTGGTTGGCACATGGCCACTCCTATCCTATAGGTTGATTGCATGCATATTACAATAGAAACCGGAATAAATCAAAACATCATAGGAGACTAATAGTAATTAGTAGAAACCATCTAAAGCCTTTGACACTGCAACCTATAATGTGATATAAACCAATCACGATAGTAGTATTTACCGAAGGGAAAGCCCTGCTCCTCAACTAAAAATGAATAAAGACAAACTTCTTGTATACCCTATATTAATACTGGCATTAAGCCTGATTTTTGTTAACTATGCGCACGCCCAAAATAACGATTCTTTAATAACTACTAATAAAACTCTGGATCCCTGGAATATCAGGCTTTGCGAGTCTTCTACCGTAAATCTGGAGGTAATTGTAAGTGATGAAAAGGCTACTGTTAGAAAAAAGATGGATATTGTGCTGGTTATGGATCACTCCTACAGCATGTTTGAGTATAAGGACGGTAGAATGGACGAAGCCCAGGCCGCTGCTATAAGTTTTATCGATGAGCGGGACCCGGTATACGATAATTTGGCTTTGGTAAGGTTTTCAACCAATGCGGAGCTTCAGGAAAATTTAAAAAATATTTATTACCCCATTAGAGATACTATTAACGGTTATTATCATGATTCATTCTCGGATTACACAAATATTGAAGATGCCATTAATGAAGCTACCGATGAACTGACTTCTTCGAGAGCCAGAGATGAGGCAGTTAAATTTATTATTTTAGTTTCGGACGGAGGAGTAAATAGGCCTTTAAATAACGGTGATGAAGATAAAGCCTACGCGAAGCTCCGAGCTTTGGATGCTGCGGATGGTGCCGACAACGAAAATATAATTATTTATACAATTGCTGCCGGGGAAACAAATTCCGACCGCGACTTACTGCAGAATATTGCAGCTAAAACAGGCGGTGAAAGCTTTGAAGCTACGGAGCCCGGAGATTTGATCGCTGCGTTTGAGGCTATTTCTGAATCGGTTACAAATATAGTAATCACTGACGCGGAGGTTATAGATATTTTAAGACCTGAGTTTAATATTGTTCCCGGTTCTTTTAATCCGGTTCCTGCTGCTGTGAATACATTGGTAGACGGCAAAACCGAAATTGTTTGGGAAGTAGGAGTATTTACAGCAGGTGAAACCAGAACATTTTTATATCAAATCACTCCCACAAATGTAGGTGATGTTCAAATTATAGATTCCTATCCTGACAGCGGTGTTGAATTTATAGACAGCGAAGGCAGCATTCAACAGTATCCTTTTGATGGTGTTGATTTAGATGTAAGTTCAACCTGTAATGAGGAAGATGGGAACGGTGGAGATGACGGTGATGGAGGAATAGGTGGACCCGGCGATGGTGACGATGGAAATAGCGGAGGTGACGCCGATAACAACAACAATGACGAAAACTCTAACGGAGACGGCGACGACAACAGCGATAACAGTGACGGTGACGTAGCCGGTGATTTTACAACCGAAACTTACAGAGTAGCTTTAACTCCGGTAGTTAACGGGTTCAGCAAAGGTACCGCACTTGGCTTGGGAAATGTTGATGAATCTACCGCCGCGGCAATTTTGGGAGATCTTGATATTGAGGGCGATGCCACACCCTGCTTGGATCCTACGTTATGGTGGTTGCTGTATCTTTTACAGTCGTTTATACATTTCGCGGTATATTCCTTAATTAATGAGGCCAACGTGAATAAGAGAAATGTATTTTATGTTTCTCAAATAGCAAACGCCGCGGTTTTTGTTGTTATATTTTTAAAATATTTCTGCCCTTGGTGGGATTACTTAATATCTTTGGGCATAGGAATCGTGTTCTTGTATGTCACAAAAAATAAACTTGATAATGCTGCCGAAAATAAAGCATGAAATTCTGATTGTCCTGCTGTTTTTTGCTGCTGTAATATTTTCATTTTTTCTACGAATACAAGATTTAAACTATAATTCCGCTTTTGGTGAAGAAGCGGTTTACGTTATTGTGGGAAAAATGGGAATTTTTTACAGGGACTGGCACACATTTAACAGTTTCACCTGGATGGGCGGACTTCCGTATTTGTATCCGGTTTTATCTGCACTGGCATACGAAAACGGCGGGATATACGGTTCAAGGCTACTGAATGTGTTTTTAAGTTTGCTTGTTTTGGAAGAGTTATACAGGTTCACACTCAATATAAATTTATTCGGCAGGAAAAAAAACATTGCTGCCGCCCTGATTTCGGTTTTCCTTGTTGGTTTTTCGCCGATTGCGGTATTTTTAAATACCCTTGCTACATTCGATGTTTTGGCACTGTTGTTTTTTCTTTTATCAATAAATTCTTTGCTTATAGCCCATACGTATAAAGGGGGGAAATATTACTTTGTTTCCAGTATCTCTTTGGTATTAAGTGTGTTAACAAACTATTTTTTAGTGTTGCTTTTGCCGTTTGTTTTATATTTATCTTTAAAAGTATATAAAAAGCTGAATACCGGCGAACATAAAAACTTAATGAAGACTTATTATTATATTACGGTTTTTTCAATTATCGGGGCTTTTATAATATTTAATTTAACATTTATAACGACGTTTGCCAGAACACAAATTGTTGACGACATGGAATTGGCTAAAAAAGTACTATCATTTTTATGGAAAAACGATAGTATGATAGTTGTATTAATCGTTTTGGTTATGGGATTTATATATGAGTTTAAAAAAAACCAAGTTCTGTTTTTTTCCTTTTTATTAAGCACATTTATCATATTTGTCCATGTGATATTAGGCAATGTTTCATCTCTTGCAAAGCATTTGTATATAGTTGAAGTTTTCACTCTGCCATGCGCGGCTTATCTTTTTGTCTATATCTATTCTCTGAATAAACCAGCCTTTAAAGTAATTTCGGGTATTGCTATAACCTCAATATTTATTTATTATATTTTTAATTATCAATATATATTGAACCATTTAAGAAAAGAATGGTTGAATACGAGTGATACTAACAGTTATTTGACTAATATGGTTAAGTACGACAGCAGAGTGTTATCGGAATCGGGGGCGACTACAATTCTATCTTTGTTTAATATAGTTGATCCTACTAATGTCAGTACGTTTGAATGGTTTAACTACAGCAATTTGCAGGGATCGGAAGCTTACGCTCAGGCAGTAGCGGACGGATACTTCAATTTAATTGAATTAAGCGGAACATATACCTCTGACCCTGAAATAGCCATGCTGGTTAGACAAAATATGGGCAGCAGATACGTACCGGTTTATAAAAAGGATTCATTTGAAATTTATGAAAGAACAAAATAAGAATTCTAAATCGTCATTTTTATTTTGGCTTATAATCCCGCTTATTCTGGTGTGGCTTTCGCTTAATTATGTTGTAGGTTTGAGCAAAGACAAGCCTAAATGGGTGCTGAGCAAAACAACCGGAGATGATTTATTCAATGTGGAGCCGTTTAATGTTAAGTATGAAAAGGTACCTCCTACTACCAACGGTTATGTAACTATCTGGCTTGACGATGCATGGCTTTCGCAGCATTTAGTAGCGGCGCCGTTGATTAGAAAATATGAATATAAGGCCGCAATAGCAGTGCCACCCTATGCCGTAGAAAAACAAAATTATGTTAACTGGGCACAGCTTAGGACTCTGCAGAGTGACGGGTGGGAAATTAACAACCACAGCTACAAGCATGACTGCAATATGCAGAATTGGAGCGCCGATAAAACCAGCGAAGACCTTGAAGTTGCCACAAAATATTTATGGAAAAATAAATTGGGAGCTGACATATTTGTTTCACCTTGCGGAGTGGTCAGCGACACTCTCCTTGAAGAAGTAAAAAGAAAATTTATTGCGTTCAGGTCAGTAGAACCGGGATTTAATGAGATAGATAATATTAATCCTTATGACTTGAAAGTTCAAAATATTACCAGCTCAACTACATTTGATGAAGTAATGGGCTGGATAGACCAGGCCAACAACGACAATTTATGGCTGATATTGGTATTTCACAAGTTTGACGAAGATACCGGCAGTATGGATGCCGATTTATATAATATTAGTTCCGACGACTTTGAAGCCATTTTATATTACTTAAAGCAGTATGAAATGAAGGTAGTTCTGCCCAGCCAAATTCTATCTTTATGAAAAGAGCGGACGTAGCAGTATTGATACCGGCGATTAATGAAGAGCTGGTGCTAGCATTGACCCTTGAGTCGGTTTTGAAAATCATTGATAAAGAAAACATTTTCCTGGTAAACGACGGATCTACCGATAGGACTGAACAGATTGCGAAAAAATTTATAGATAATGTACTGACTATTCCTAACAGCGGAAAAGCCCGAGCTCTAAATGCCAGTTTAGAGCACTTTAAATTGCCCGAAAAATACGAATATATATTTTTTATGGATGCGGATACTCAACCAAATGAAGAATTTTTAGATGTTACAATGAAGCACTTTGATAAAGACCTGAACAAAAAAGTTGCCTGTGTTGTAGGGAGAGTCCATGGATTGGGAGGCTCTTGGATATCCAAATATAGAAAATGGGAATATTTTATTGCTCATACTATTCATAAAAGAGCTCAAAGTTATTTGCGTTCAATATTAGTAGTACCAGGGTGCGCTACGGTTTATAGAAGCTTTGTTTTTAAGGAATTAAAATTTCCGCGTGGCACTTTAACTGAAGACATGGATTTCACTTTTCTTCTTCATAGGAACGGCTATACCAATATGGTTTACGAGGATAAAGCGGTAGTTTATACACAGGATCCTCAAACTCTTGCCGGTTATTTAAAACAGATAAATAGATGGTACACCGGTTTTTGGCAGTGCGTAAGAAAGCATCAGCTTCCGTGGAAAGGCCAGCCACTGGATTTTGAAGTGGCAATGCTGGGAATTGAGGGATTGTATAACGGACTGCTGATTATAATGTTTTTTTTGGGCATACCGTATTTATATTTAACGGGCATTCTGCACTTCTTTTCCAAGCCTCTGCTATTGGATTTCGGAATTTTCTTTTTTCCTACAATATTATTTAGCGCTATAAAAAATAAGGACAAGACTCTGATTTTATATATCCCGCATTTTTATTTTATGAGATTTCTGTCGTGCATTGTTTTTATAAAAGGTTTTTTCACCGGCTTTATGAGCGAGGAAAAAGATTATAGTTGGGATACCCAAAGATTCGTGATAAAATAGCATCATGTCCATACAATCGCCTCAGGTAGGAGGAGTATCATTAATTTTTCATCTTCTGGTAATTGTGATAATGAAGATTGCCAGTATATTCAGAAACTTTTAAATCAGTAATTAAAAAAACTTACGTCCATTCCGCCGATCTGCCATAGAATAAATCTATTAATACCCATTCCTTTCAAAAAATCCATTTTCTGCTTAACCGAAACGTGGTCCGAAAGCCAACCTTCAAAGCCGGTTCCTTTGTATACCATTTCTCCTGATCCCAAGTCTCTTTTTACCTGGTATTCTGCTGTTCCCATCAGCGAAATATTTTTTGAAAAGTCTTCATATTGATATCCGTTTACCTCCGATACTTTCTCGTTTTCTAATTTCCAAATATATCCGTAAGTAGGAATACCTATTACCAGCTTATCGGAAGGCACAAGTTTTTTATTATATTCAATAACATCTTTCAGCCAGTCATAGGGCGTAATAGCTCCCGGCTCTGAAAAAGTACCGTGCTTATCATATGCCATGATTCGTATTTCATCCGCGATACCGGAAATATATTTTACATCCTGGCCTTCAGAGCCTTTATAGTCATTTTTCCCGGTTTTAGAATGCAGGGTGACGCTCAATTTAAGTTTTTCCTCTTTTAAACGCCCGGAAAGGTTTAAAACATATGACGAAAAACTATCTTTGTAGTCGGCGGGAATATCCTCAAAATCCAGGTCCAGACCGTCCGCACCGTATTTTTTTAACTCGGCTACTACTAAGTTGTTAAATTCGTTTACTGCCTGTTTATTATCCAAAAAACTTCCGATCTCATCGTTTTTTATTTCGGAGCTTAAAGTAATATATACGGAAATCCCCTGGACTTTTAATTCATCAATTATTTCATTTTTATTAAGCTGCCCGTTTAATTTTAAGTTGTAGTCTTTATCCAGGAAAAACCAGAAAGGAGAGATATTTGTAAAACTCCCCCCGTATTTTTTTATAACTTCCAATCCGGGAGTTTCTTTCCAATAAGCCAGCCATCCGGAAAGTTCGGTTTCTTTAGTTTCCTGAATCTGGGCTAATTTGCCGGATTCTGATTTTTTCTGGTTAGCACGACTGATAAGAAGCATTGTGATTATTACACCAGCAGTCAGCACTATTATCGATTTTAATGGTATTTTATCCATTATTAATAGTTTAACATTTTTAATATTACCTATATAATTTAATAATGACCGAGTTAGATGCCCCTAATAATTCCGCCGACCGGCAATTGATTCCTCAGCCACCCCAAAAATATTTAATCATAAAACCCGGAATCGAGAATAATAATAGAAAAATAATACTAATATCAGCCTCGGCTGTTCTAGTATCATTCATCATTTTTTTAATTTCCTATTTGGTTTTATTAAATTCCAGGAGAAATACTGAAATTATCACTCCAACGCCTACTCCCAATTTTAAAGTAAACGTACCTGAGGAAATCAGGAAAGTGCCGAACCCTATTTCCGGAGAACTATATAACGAAGACGCCGTTCCTCCTTGGATCAGCAACAGACCTTTGGGCGTAATGATAAACAACCACCCCGACGCCCGTCCTCAGTCGGCGCTCTACCAGGCCGATATTATATATGAAATAGTCGCCGAAGGCGGAATAACCCGATTTCTGGCATTCTTTTTGACTAATACTCCTGAAAAAATCGGTCCGGTGAGAAGCGCACGCGAATACTATTTAGTTTTGGTGAAAGAGCTTGGAGATGCCATGATAATGCATATAGGCTGGTCTCCTCAGGCTCTGGTTGCAATTGAATCCTGGCCGGTAAGAAGTCTTTCCAGGGGAGGCGCTTCGTTTTGGAGGGAAAATCCGAATAATGTGGCAACGGAACACACCGCATATGTTAACGGGGTTGAATTAAGAAAACGTGGAGATGAGCTGGGATGGGAAGGCACACGGACTTTGACTTCATGGAAGTTTAAAGACTCTAGAAACTATGCGGAGGCAAAAGATGCGTGGAATATTTCAATAGATTTTTGGTATAAAGGGGATTATTCGGCGGTCTGGAAATATGACCCTGATAAAAATACATATTTAAGGTATATGGGTTATGATGCGAATAACCAGCCCGTTCCGCATTTAGACAGGGAATCAAAAACACAAATAAGCGCTGAAAATGTAATAGTTCAGTTTGCCAGAGAGTCTTCAATTGTAGGAGATGATAAAAGCAGGCTTGAATATGAATTACTCGGAAGCGGAAAGGCATTAATATTTTTAGACGGGAAAGTTGTAGACGCTACGTGGAACAAACCCGGAAGGGATGAACGCACTAAGTTTTTTGATATGAACGGCGAGGAAATAGAATTCAACAGAGGAAATTTCTGGATAGCAATTGTACCCGACAGAAATATTGATCAAGTCGTCTTTAACTGATAGTATGTAAACAAGACTGTTGCCTATGTCTTTTTTTAAATATGTTAAAGGAACTCTTTGTATCCGAAGTAAGAGTGAATATTCTGAAAACTATGCTCGGCAATCCGTCTAAGCCGATTCATGTTCGGGCTCTTGTACGCGCGGTAGATACGGAAATAAATGCGGTCCGCAGAGAGCTGCAAAGACTTACTTCAATTGGGCTCTTAAGAAACAGACAAAGCGGCAACAGGATTTATTATTCGGTAAACACCGGTTCAATTTATTTTCCGGAGCTTTTATCTTTAACTGCGAAAGAACAAGGTTTGGGAGCTGATATCATAAAACACATAAGGCAGCTGGGAGATATAAGATTTGCCGTTTTATCCAGAGCTTTTTTGAGAGGGAGGGCGTCGTCCGTGCTGGATGTGGATTTGTTTATTGTAGGATCGGTTAATATGGAAGTGCTGCAAAAGCTGGTTAAAGATGAAGAGTCCAAAAGCGGGAAAGAAATAAACTATACAGTTATGCCGGAAGATGAATTCACATTTAGAAAAAGAAGAAACGATACATTTATTTCAAAAGTGCTTTCTCAAAGCAGAACCATGTTGATAGGTGACGAAGAGGAATTTTGCGGAATTTAACTGTAATTCACTTTTTTAATATGGTAAATTATTTCCATGTTCAGGAATGTACATTTTAGATTGGGTTTAATTGCAGCGGTACTGGTTGTATCTGTAATTATTGTTTTACCCAAAACCCCGATCGTAATTAAAAATAAATATATAGATCTTGATTCCAGCATTGGCGGTTATTATATTAATTTATTCGACGGAAAATTAAAAAAAGATTTAACACAGTTTAAAAAGGGTCTGGATCTGGAAGGCGGAATAAGAGTAGTTTTGAAAGCAGATATGTCCGAAATTTTAGATTCCGACAGAGACGGTGCTATGGAGTCGGCCACAGGAGTTATAGAGCGCAGGGTTAATCTGCTGGGAGTTTCGGAACCCCTTATTACACCCTCAAAGATCGGTGATGAATACAGGATTATCGTGGAAATTCCGGGAGTGTCCGATACTGAAACCGCAATAAATTTAATCGGCCAGACCGCTCAACTCAAATTTAAAAAATTAAAAGCCGAATTAGAATACACCGAAGAAAAATTCAAGGAATATTATATAGATCCGAGTGTTTGGGAAGATACAGGTGTGACGGGTGCGGATTTAAGAGGAGTTGACGTAGTTTTTGAAGGTCAGCAGGGGTTCGGTAGTTCAAACTCGCCCCAAATACAATTGAAATTTACATCGGAAGGGCGTGAAAAATTTTCGCAGGTTGCCCGGGATAATGTAAACAGGCCGGTTGCACTTTTTTTGGATGAGGATTCGTTTCCTCTTTCGGCTCCTGTGATCGACCCGGATCTGGCTGACGGGTTGAAAAATGATCCGGTAATATCCGGGACATTCAGTTTGGAAACAGCTAATGCACTAAGTATTCAAATCAGGGCGGGAGCACTGCCAGTGCCGGTTGAAGTGCTGGAGCAGAAAACCGTAGGCGCTACTTTGGGGAATGAATCGGTTAATAAAAGTTTTATTGCCGGAGGAGTGGGCTTGTGGCTGGTGTTTATGTTTTTGGTTTTTATGTACAAAAGGCTTGGTATATTGGCAGGAATGGCGTTGCTGATTTATGCTTTGGCAACATTGGCGATATTCAAACTTATTCCTGTGGTTCTGACATTGCCGGGTATTGCCGGATTTGTGCTTTCTATAGGAATGGCAACCGATGCAAATATTTTGGTATTTGAAAGAATTAAAGAGGAGATTTTCTGGGGGAGGCCGAAAAATCTGGCTATAAAACTGGGTTTTGACCGAGCATGGAATTCCATTAAAGATTCAAATATTTCATCACTTTTAACTTCGGCTGTTTTATTTTATTTCGGAAGCGGTCCGGTAAGAGGATTTGCTCTTACTTTGTCTATCGGAATATTAGTTTCACTATTCAGCTCTATTTTTGTTGTAAAAACATTTATTGAAGTTTTCAGATTCGGTAATCAAAATAGTCCCGTAGCAGAAGTAAATTTAAAATGGGACCCGAAGCAGTTATTAAAATTAGTTAAAAAGGGAACCGGAAAATGAATATTATTAAATTTACAAAATTTTATTTAATACTTTCACTGCTGGTCCTTGTTCCGGGATTAATTTCTTTGGCGGTCAACGGGTTGAATCTGGCGATTGATTTCACAGGGGGTTCGATTTTCATGTATAAGTTTCCGTCCGGAATTGAAAATAAAGAAGAAACGGAAACATCTTTTAGGGAAATATTTTCATTAAAAGATATTGTTGTAGAAAATATAACTTTTGAAGATGATACAGTTGTATTAAAAACCGGACCTACTGATACTTATCAAAATACCGACATAAATAAAGAAATAGAGGGCAACTTTGAAGGAGTTACACAACAGTCTTATGAAACCATCGGTCCTTCGGTAGGCAGAGAGACAGCAAAGAACTCGTTTATAGCGGTAGCAATGGCTTCAGTAGGAATACTTTTATATATTGCCTTTGCATTTAGAAATGTTCCTAAACCTTATTCAAGTTTCAGGTTCGGTGTGTGTGCAGTTATTGCAATGCTGCACGACGCATTTGTTGTTTTGGGGGTCTTCTCAATATTGGGATTTTTACTCAAAGTTGAAATAGACTCTCTTTTTATTACTGCTATGCTAACTGTTCTTGGTTTTTCAGTACACGATACTATAGTTGTGTTTGACAGAATCAGGGAAAACCTGCATAAACTTCCTAAAACCTGGCAGTTTTCGGAAATCGTAAATTATTCTCTGGTGGAAACTTTAAACAGATCTTTGGCAACCTCATTGACTGTAATAATAACATTGACATCACTTCTTATTTTAGGAGGCGAAACTATTAAGTATTTTGTTTTGGCTTTACTTATTGGAATTGTTTCCGGAACATACTCGTCTATTTTTAATGCCTCGCCTCTGCTGGTTCTTTGGGAACAATTTAATATAAAAAGAAGCGGAAAGAACATTTGATGCTTTTGAAAAAATGGAACCTGCTCAAAAATTATGACGGCTCTGTTCCCGTTGCCAAACAATTGCTGGAAAACCGGGGGATAACCGGTGAAAGCGCGGTAGAAAAATTTCTTAATCCTCCTAAATCATTAGATTTAATTCAATTGCTCGATGATGACTTTAAAGTGTCTCTGGAAAGTTCTAAAAATATAATTCTCAAATCCATAAGCGAAAACGAGCCGATAATAGTTTACGGCGATTATGATGCCGACGGCGTTTGTGCAACGGCAATTTTATATAAGACAATTACCGGAAAAATGAAATATGAAAACTGCTATTACTTTATACCTAACAGATTTGAGCACGGTTACGGTCTTTCCAATAAATCTATAGACCAGGCAATTGAAAAATCGGGCGGTCTCAACAATGACAGTCATGGAGTTTCTGACGGCCGCGTCAAAAACAACAAAAAAATCCTATTTATTACAGTAGACAGCGGCATAACCGCAGTAAATGAAACAGATTATATTAAATCATTAGGCTGCTCAATAATAATTACGGACCACCATCAAAAGCCCGAAATTCTACCTAAAGCCGATAATATTTTGTGGAACGATAAACTGGTTGGGTCCGGGATAGCTTTTGTTCTGGCTTGTTATTTGGGATTTTTTGACGAACATTTATTGTCATTGTCGGCAATTGCCACAGTTACTGATCTGCAGCCTGTATTGGGCTTGAACAGGTCAATTGTTAAAGACGGTTTGGAAGTTTTAAATAATAATCCTCCGGTAGGTATTAAAACTTTGCTTAAACTCTCCGGAAAAAATATTACGGAAATAACAACCTATGACCTTGGGTGGATAATCGGCCCGAGGCTTAACTCTTCCGGAAGAATCGTAGACGCGGAAGATTCACTAAAATTATTGTTATCGAATTCTGAAGAAGAAGCTCAAACCTATGCATTAAAATTAAACAGCGTCAACTCCGAGCGTCAGGATAAAACTATTGAAATGTATGAAGTAGCTTCAATTTATGAAACATCTAAAGCTCCAAAACTTATTCTTTCAAGCAGCGAGGATTACCATGAAGGAATTATCGGGCTTGTTGCTGCCAAACTGGTTCAAAAGTATTACAGGCCTTCTATTGTTGTAAGTTTGGGAGAGGAATACGGAAAAGGTTCTGTGAGGTCTATTCCGGGAGTGGATATTATTTCGGCTCTAAGAAAATACAGCCATATGTTTGTCAGTTTGGGTGGACACCCGATGGCGGCGGGATTTACTATACTTCGGTCAAAACTTGAGGAAGCTCATTCTCTTCTTTTAGCCGAAATGGAAAAGTTAATTACGGAAGAACTTTTGACTCCTGCTATTGATATAGATTTAAAGATTCCACTTACTAAGGTTAATCCGGAATTTGTTAGAGAAGTAAATTTACTAAAACCATTCGGTATGGGAAATCCTGAGCCGCTGTTTTTAAGCGAAAATGCCGGGATAGCTAATATGAATATAGTCGGCAAAGACCGCCAGCATTTGTCATTTAGATTTTTCAGCGGATCAAATTATTATAAGGGTATATTTTTCGGCGGTGCAGAATATGCCAATTCACTTAATATAGGTGACAGGGTTGATGTTGTTTATTCCGTAAAAGAATCCGAATTTAACGGATCTAAGTATATTGAACTTATAATTAAAGATTTAAAGAAGAGTCTGGATATTAACCGATAAATGAATACTTGATTAGTAAGTAATTATTTGAGAGAATCACAATATTTTAAAAATATGAAACAACTAACTAGAACAATGTCTATAGAAACTTTAAAAAAGGTGGGAGAAATAGTTTTGCTTCAAGGATGGGTGGATGTTAAAAGAGACCACGGAAAAATAACCTTTATAGATTTGCGCGACAGGACCGGCAGAGTTCAGTGCGTAGGAGTGGATAAAATGTCCGATCTGGTGGAGGAATCCGTAATTGAACTTTCCGGCGTGGTTAAAAGCCGGCCGGAGAAAATGGTAAATCCGGATATGGAAACCGGAACCGTTGAAATTGAAGTGCAGGATTACAAAGTTCTCAGCAAAGTAAATGAGCTGCCGATACCGGTAAACGGAGACGGTTATGAAATAAGCGAAGAAAAGCGATTAAAATACAGATATTTGGATCTGAGACGCGAAAGAATGTCTAAAATAATTAAACTTCGCTCCGCATATGCTAAAGAAATAAGAAATATTTTATATGAAAAAGAATTTACCGAAGTCGAAACTCCTATGCTCACGAAGTCCACAAAAGAAGGAGCAAGAGATTTTATAGTTCCGTCCAGGCATAATCCCGGAAAGTTTTATGCCCTTCCTCAAAGTCCCCAGCAGTATAAGCAGCTATTAATGACCGCAGGAGTAGAGAAGTATTTTCAATTTGCCCGGGCGATCAGGGATGAAGATTTAAGAGCCGACAGAGGGTATGAACATACTCAGGTAGATTTGGAAATGAGTTTTGTTTCCAGAGAAGATGTTATGGCGGTTGTGGAAGAAATAGTTAAAAGAGCTGTTAAAGCCGTGGGGGGAAAACTTCAAAAAGAAGAATTTCCGGTGTTTGATTATAAAGAAGCTATGGAAAAGTTCGGAGCCGATAAGTTTGATTTGAGAACAGAAAAGGAAAAAGATGAAGGTGTATTGGCGTTTGCCTGGGTAATAAATTTTCCGTTTTTTAAAAAAGTTGATGTTTCGGATGCGGCAGAAGTAGCAGACAGCAAAAGCGGATGGACTTTTACCCATAACCCGTTCAGCAATCCTATAGAATCTCATATGAAATGGCATTTGAAAGGGGAAAATGTAGATCAAATTCTTACAACACAATATGATTTGGTATGCAATGGTTATGAAGCCGGTGGCGGAAGCATTAGAGCCCATTTACCCGAAGTTGTGAAAGCCACGTTTAGAATTATGGGGTACAGCGATGAGGAAATTAAAGCCAATGTTGGTCATATGCTGGAGGCATTTGAATTGGGAACACCTCCGCACGGTGGTATAGCTTTAGGTTTGGACAGGCATGTAATGATTTTGGCCGGAGAAAAATCCTTAAAAGAGGCAATTGCGTTTCCCATGACTTCTACCGGTAGGACTTCAGTAATGGACGCTCCGGGTGATGTGGATCCGGAATTATTAAAAGAGCTGCATATTTCCGTTAAAAAATAACGTTTTAATATCGCAAAATATAAATATGACAGTACTTGAAAAAATATTGAAACTTTTTAACGATAACAGAATTGAATTTGAAAGAATTGATCACGAACCTGTTTATACTAGTGAAGACGCGGCGAAAATAAGAGATACCGTACTTTCTATGGGCGCTAAAGCATTAATACTTTATGCCGATAATAATTCTATATTGGCTGTAGTTCCCGGAGATAAAAAACTGGATTTCAACAAATTTAAAAAAAATTTTGTGGTTAAAGACTTAAGAATGGCATCAAAAGATGAAGTATATAATTTAACCGGACTTGAAGTCGGGTCTATTCCTCCTGTAGGAAAGTCAATTAATCTGAAGTCTTATTTTTCCGATGACTTTAAATTCAAAGATACGGTGGCTTTTAATGCAGGAATGCATACAGTTTCAATAAAAATGAAAGTCGAAGATCTTCTGAAATTAGAAAATCCTGTAATAGGGGACTTTTCCAAATGAAACAATTGCATTAGAATCGTTAAGTTATATGGAAATGGCAGTAAATCAAAAAATCAAACTGTTTATTATAAAATTTTTTATTAATTTAATTTGGATACTGGATTATATTACCAGCTTCCCGTCGAAAATTTACTCCGGAGCAGCAGTAACGGCGGCATTAATGATATTGGTTTCATTCTATATTCCCGGTACCCCCACAAATATAAAACTGACTTGGGTTTCTAAAAAATATTCTTATATATCAGATTATTTTTATGAAAGCGTCAATTATCAAAATAAACATAATTATCCTCAGGTTTTAGGTGTCAAGACCACAAAAATCGATTATCCTTATCTGGCTTCTTCTATTGAAATGCCTGCTATAAGCGCAAAATCGGCGATTATAATAGATAAAAACAGCGGAAAAACATTATTTGAACTAAATAAAAATCTGCATTTAGCCCCCGCATCCACTACCAAGCTTATGACGGCTCTGGTGTCGCTTGATTTGTATAACCTGGAAGATTATTTGATTATTCCATATTTGTGTACATTGAGCGATAGTCAAAAAATAGGATTTTCCGTAGATTCAAAAGTCAGAGTAAGAGATTTGCTGATCGGTTTGCTGGTAGGTTCGGGAGGAGATTCTGCGTGCGCGCTATCAACCGGAAAAGTTACCGCCAATGAATTTTTGAATTTAATGAATAAAAAAGCTAAAGATCTGGGAATGGATAATACTCAGTTCACTAATCCGGTAGGATTAGACGGAGCGCATTTTTCCACTGCTGAAGATTTATACAAGCTTGCGCAATATGCCACTGAAAGCGAAGTTATAAAAAATATTGTAAAGCTGAAAAATATAGATATTCCCGTTTTAAATTCCGACGGGATAAATTCAAGTATTTCGGTTGTGAGCACAAATAAATTATTGTGGGATATCAAGGGAAGTGTGGGAATTAAAACCGGGAAAACAGAAGCGGCGGGAGAAGTGCTTATTTATGAATACAAAAACGACAAGCTGGATAAAGACCTTATAATAATAGTTATGGGGAGCCAGGATAGATTTTTAGATACACAGAATCTGCTTTTCTGGACATTGAATTCTTATAAGTGGGAAAAAGACGCATAAGAATTATTGGTTGGATTCTGTAAGGTTTGGCGCGCTCTGCTTAATCCAGCTGCCGATAACTGCAGGATAATAAATCGTAATTTCCCCTCCGGCAGACCCTGCTGCCGAGTAGTTTCCTTCAAATACATAAATAGGCTGTAAAAACTTCTGGAACTTGGGGGTTTCATAATATGCAAGATAGATATCATTTATCAAAACCCTGTCAACTTTTACAGGTTTGTAATCCTGGAAGGCATTTGATTCTCTGGAAGTCACATTAGCTATTACTCCAGATCCTTTGCTAACTGCAGCCCATACGTCTTCCACCGGCGAAATCGGATATGTAGCGTTTGATTGCGTGTCTATATCCCAATAAGTGTATTCCAATAATGGATTATTTATAAAAGTCTCCGTAGTGCTGCTGATATAAACTCTTATAAGTCCTCTTTTCGGATCGGGTCCGAGAATAGGTATATCCTTAACCTGTCTATAAAAATCCACAGAAGCGAGTTGAGCTTCTTTTATTACTTCGGTAGGTATTATTGCGTTGCCTGAAAATTTTCCCATAACCACATTCGGCTGAGAATTTGCGTATAATGGATCTTCAAGCCTGTGAACACTGTTTAAAACACCTTTCGCTCTTCTTATAGCTTCTTCCTGGGCTAGTCGTCCAGCTACTATCTTGTCTTGTTTTCCAATTAACTGCGTAAACATTTTAAGTTCCCTGGTGTCTATATTTATAGTCAGCGCCGATCCAGAAATAATATTTCTCCAGGAATAAATGTTTCCTTTAAGATCCGTTGTCAGGTCGCTGTCGGTAAAACCTAATGATTCCGCGTCGGCTTTTGCGTCTTTGCCCGCCTGATATGAAAATTTAGCTGGTTTGAATCTGTATACTGTCATGTTGTTCGGAAGATCCGAAGGTAGCCTGCCGGTTTTAGTATTCAGCACGTATGTTGGATTAGAGGTTTGCAATGCTTTTTGGGTGAATTCCAAAGGATCGAGCAAACCGTAGACAGGATTAGAGGTGTCTTTTGGCGGATTTAGTAATCTTACTATATTTCTTAACTGAGGATAAAACAATAAGGTAATTAAATAGTAGACAACAGCGAATAATATTAACAACTTTATGCTTCTTCTAAACTTTAATGATGTTGTTGTTAAACTCATACATGTAAATATTAACATTATGATAGAATTCAGTCATGCCGCAAGTTAGAACAAGAATGGCTCCAAGTCCTACGGGTGAATATCATATCGGAGGTATGAGGACTCTATTATATAATTACGCTTTTGCCAGAAAAAACAACGGAAAATTTATTTTAAGAATAGAGGATACGGATAGGGAAAGACATGTTGAAGGAGCAGCCGAAAGGTTGGTGCGGGTTATTAAAGATTACGGGTTAAATTGGGATGAAGGCCCTGAAGTAGGAGGACCGTTTGAACCTTATATTCAGTCACAGCGTCTGGATATTTATAAAAAACATGCCTTGGATCTGATAAATAAAGGACATGCCTACTATTGTTTTTGCACTGAAGAGAGACTGGAGAAAATGAGAGAAGAACAAAGAAAAACAGGACTTCCCACTACTAAATATGACAGACAGTGTTTAAATTTGGAAAAAGACGATGTGGAAAAAAGACTGAATAACGGGGAGCCGCACGTTATAAGATTAAAAGTGCCGGAAAACGAGGAAATAATAGTAAAGGACTTAATTTTGGGGGAGATAAAATTTAACTCCCAGGATATTGATGATCAAGTTTTGTTAAAGTCCGACGGCTTTCCGACTTATCATTTGGCTGTGGTAGTTGATGACCGTCTGATGGAAATTTCTCATGTGCTTAGAGGTTTGGAATGGCTTCCCTCTACTCCCAAGCATATTCTTTTATATAAATATTTCGGGTGGGAATTGCCTGTTTATGGGCATTTGCCTTTGTTAAAGGAAGTAGGGGAGAATAAAAAATTGTCCAAGAGAATGGGCTCAGTATCGGCGCAAGGTTTTTTGGAAGATGGCTACCTGCCGGAAGCACTGCTTAATTTTTTAATGTTTCTGGGCTGGAATCCCGGAACAGAAAAAGAAATATATTCAATTGAAGAATTCATACAGGACTTTTCTCTGGAAAAAGTGCAGATTTCGGATATGGCTTCATTTGATAGGATGAAACTAAAGTGGTACAACTCATATTATATTAGAAATCTTTCGGAGGATGATTTTTATAACAGGTTAACTGAGTGGTCTGAAAAATACAATTATGATTTTAAAGTTAATGATTATATCCGGAAATATACAAAAGAGTATTTTTTAAAGGTATTAAAGCTTATTCACGAAAGACTGCAGGTTTTTAGTGATATTAAAGAACTTACTTCATATTTTTTTAAAGATCCTGTTGTAAATAAGGATATGCTTTTGGAAAAATCCAAAGATCGGGAGGCGGCTAAAGACATATTGAATTCTTATATAAATCTATACAGTGAAATCATTGAATCCGACTGGAATAAAGAAAACCTTGATAAAAGATCTCACGAAGTTCTTTTGCTAAAAGGATTTAAAACTAAAGAAGCGTTTATGACTTTAAGGATTGCTCTTACCGGAATGGAGGCAACGCCGCCATTGTTTGATGTTTTAGGATTAATGAAAAAAGAAATCGTTCTGAAAAGACTGGAAGATGCTTTGAGTTTGGTTTCGTGATGTTAAGGTGTTAGAAGCAATTTCTATTAAATATAGAAACTCATAATTGCCAAACTCATTTACATTGCTACAATATAGGTATAGAGGCTGTATTAAATATTTTGGATAAGGTCGCAGGTGACGTGCGAGCAAGGAGGTTAAATGACGCTTACAAAAGATCCGAAAAATGCAAAAGAAGTATCAGTTGATATTGAAAGAAGAAATAAAGAAATAGCTTTAAAATCGGCGCTCGAGCAGATTGATAAATCTTACGGTAAGGGGTCAATTATGAAGCTTGGAGATAAAAGCACCGAAAAAAGCATTTCGGTAATTCCTACCGGTTCTATTGCATTAGATATAGCGCTGGGTGTAGGAGGCGTTCCCAGAGGTAGGATTGTAGAAATTTACGGTCAGGAATCTTCGGGTAAAACCACCTTGGCTCAACACATTATAGCCGAAGCGCAAAAGCTTGGCGGGACAGCAGCTTTAATTGACGCGGAAAATGCCTTTGACCCTATTTACGCTGCCAGGTCCGGCGTTAAAGTCGAAGACTTGCTGGTATCTCAGCCTGATACAGGGGAGCAGGCGCTGGATATTGCCGAAACTTTGATTAGGTCAAATGCTGTAGATGTTATTGTTATAGACTCGGTGGCGGCATTGGTACCGCGGGCGGAAATAGAAGGAGAAATGGGTGATAGTTTCGTAGCTTTGCAGGCAAGGCTGATGAGCCAAGCATTGCGCAAGATCACAGGTGCTGTCAACAGGTCTCATTGCACGGTTATATTTACAAACCAATTGAGGTCTAAAATAGGAGTTATGTTCGGCAACCCGGAAACCACAACCGGAGGAAAAGCTTTAAAATATTATGCCTCCGTAAGGTTGGAAGTCAGACGGGTAGAATCACTTAAAGAAGGAGATACCGTAACGGGAATTAGAGTAAATGCCAAAGTAGTAAAAAACAAAGTTGCGCCTCCCTTCAGGTCTGCGGAATTCGATATTATGTTTAGTGAAGGAATCAGCAAAGAGGGAAATTTAATTGATGTGGGAGTTGAACTAGGTTTAATCAAGAAAAGCGGTTCATGGTTTGAATACAACGGGGAAAAATTAGGACAAGGAAGAGAAGCTGTAAGGGGATTTTTAAGGTCGAATTTAAAAGTGCGCGACGAAATTGAGAAAAAAATACGTGCAATAGTGCAGGAAAAAGCAAGTGTTCCGCTAAGGCTGGGAGCCGAAGAATCCAAAGAAGCCTCTTCTGATGATAGAGAATAAAAAACTGAATTTTAAAATTCTCGATAAAGTTGTCAACTTTTTATCTTACCGGTTAAGGAGCAGTAAAGAAATATCCGACAGACTTGAGATTTATTTATCTAAGGAAAAAATTACCGAAGAAGAAAAAGCGGCAATCAAATCGTGGGTAATTGCAGAACTTCAAACTCTGGGCATGATAAATGACTATAATTTTGCTTCAACCTTTGTGGAAGAAAAATCCCATTCCAGGAAACCTTTAAGCAGATTTGCCGTTCAAAACTATTTATACCGGCGGGGGATTTCCAAAGAAATAATCAAAGAGGTTCTCATAGACTATACAAAAACCTATGAGTTGGCTTCAGCAATGGTCATAGCTGAAAAAAAACTGGGTAGTATGAAAAAAGGTTTGGACAAAATGACTGTAAAAAGAAAGCTGATTTCCTATCTTATCGGAAAAGGGTTTTCTCCTGAGTCTGTTTATACCGTTGTTGACACAAAATTCAAAGTAAAATAGAATTCACATAGAAATTCATTTTTAGGATACTGACCGATTATTGTTTATAAGAGGTTTTTTATGACTACTAAAGAAAAAACGCCTAATCGATTTATATTGATCATTAAGAGCCTTATAGGGCGCGTTTATAGTTCCGCAGACTTTTCTTCAACCTTATTAATCGGTAAAGCTTCCTAAAAATCGACATTGTATTTGATTAGAATATTTAGGAGGTAATATGCCGGATATTTTCGTTATTATAATTGCAATATTATTATCCCTCGCAACTGGCGGTATTGTTATATATTTGATTGTTCAAAAAAGAATTGGTAGTTCTGTTCAAAGTCAACCGTCCCAGGTTAATCAACTTAATCAACAAGCTGCCGATCAGCCAAAAATTTACGATGTTTCACAGGACCCCGCAGTATTGGAAGCTAAAAGCAGGGCAAAAGAAATAATTCTAGAGGCCAAAGATTCTGCTTTAAAAATAAAAACCGAAGCCGAAAGCAGTATCCGAAGCTTGAGAGAACAGGATGCTTCGCTTGAAAAAGATATGCTTATTAGAAAGTCTCAGCTTGAAACTAGAGAAAAAGAAATTGAATCTAAGCTTAGGACTTTGAAACAGGCAAAAGAAGCTATAGACAGGAAGCAGGAAGAAGTGGACAGCATGTACAAAAACCAGAAAGAGCAGCTTGAGAAGGTAGCTTCTCTTACGCGTGATGAAGCGAGAAAACTTCTCCTTGATAAGTTTGAAAAGGAAATTATTGAAGAAAAAGGAAAGAGAATAAGAGAAATTGAAGAAGAAATTAAAAAGACGTCGGAAGAAAAAGCAAAAGAAATTTTAATAGAAGCCATGAGATACGGCGCGACGGATTATGTGGTTGAATATACTACTTCAAAAGTTAAACTTCCGGATGAAGATATTAAAGGCAGAATAATCGGAAAAGAAGGAAGAAATATTACAACCTTCGAAGAGTTAACCGGTGTGGAGCTTGATTTGGATTCTTCTCCGGGAGAAGTGATAGTATCTTCATTTGACCCTGTCCGAAGAGAAATAGCTAAAATAGCATTAGAACGATTAATAGCTGACGGAAGGATTCAGCCCGCCAAAATAGAGGAAATAGTGGACAAAACAAGAAATGAAGTTGACCACATTATGTATAAAGAAGGAGATAACTTATGCCACAGGGTGGGGGTTTACAATCTTCCAAAAGATATTATTCAAATGCTAGGGAGATTCAAATATAGATTTTCATACGGTCAGAATTTAATAGAACATACTTTAGAGGAGACCAGAATAGGTGTTGCGATTGCACATGAGTTAAAAGCCGATGTAGAAACAGTAAAACTTGGGTGTTTACTTCACGATATAGGAAAAGTTGTATCTGATGAAGAAGGAACGCATATTCAGCTTGGAGTTGATCTGCTTAAAAAATACAACATTTCGCAAAAGGTTATTGACTGTGTTGCGGAGCACCATGAAGATAAACCGTTCAGCTCGGTGGAATCGGCTGTAGTAGGTTTAGCCGACCATGTAAGCGGTGCCAGGCCGGGGGCGCGATCTGAGGATTACGAATCATATGTAAAAAGGCTTAAAGATTTGGAGGAAGCAGCCTATTCATTTGACGGAGTAGAAAAAGTATATGCTATTTCAGCCGGACGGGAAGTAAGAGTTTTTGTTAAACCTCAAATTGTGGATGATGCCTCAACAGCATTACTCGCCCGCGAAATAGCCAAAAAAATAGAACTTGAACAAACTTATCCTGGCGTGGTAAAAGTTGTTGTAATCAGAGAGACCCGGGTCTCGGAGACGGCAAAGTAATAGTGTGGAAAACAAATTCAGTTAAAAAAATTCACTTAAATTTACGGGTTGCCAAATTTAAGCGTAGTTGATAGGATAGGAAGGCACATTGATTATGTATTATTTTCTTGCCCTGTTATTATTCACAATTTTATTTATTGTTTTTGTGAAATTATTGAGTTCAGTTGTTAAAGGATGTATTAGCGCGCTGGCCCTGGCTTTATTGGTTATTTTTATCTTGATCTTAATCAGATCAACTAAAGGTCCTGTAACATTGTTTGACAAAATTGAAATAGACAATTTTAGAATTAATAGATTGGAGGAGTTATGAGAGTTTTGTTTGTAGGTGATGTTGTAGCTTCTCCCGGCAGAAAAGCCGTAGTAAAACTCGTCCCCGATATAATAAGGGAAAAAAATATAGATTATGTTATTGCAAACGCTGAAAATGTTTCGCACGGTAGAGGTGTAACTCAAGATGATTTAGCGGAAATGCAGGAAGCAGGTGTAAATTACTTTACCAGCGGCGACCATCTTTTTTGGCAGAGAGGCACGGAAAATATTATTGATACACTGCCTATTATAAGACCGGCGAATTATCCCAAAAGAGTTCCCGGAACCGGACACAAACTTTTAACTGTAGGAAATAAAGGCACTCTTTTACTTATAAACCTTATCGGAAGAACATTTTTAAATGAAAGACTCGACGACCCTTTTACCAAAGCGGATGAAATATTAAGCCAATATGAATCCAGCAATCCGGATTATATTATTGTGGACTTTCACGCAGAATCTTCGAGTGAGAAACACGCTTTGGGATTTTATTTAGACGGAAGAGTTAATGCAGTTGTGGGATCTCATACCCATGTGCCCACATGTGACGCCAGAGTTTTTCCAAATGGCACATTATATGTTTCGGATATTGGCATGACAGGGAACATTGATTCGGTTTTGGGAGTTAAAAAAGAAATAATTTTGGAATTATATTTAACGGGACTAAACCAGCGGTTTGAGTGGGAATATAGTGGCAGAAATGCTTTCAGGAGCGTAATATTAGATTTGAATCAAAGCAAAATTGAGAGGCTGGATTTAGAAATTTGAAAAAGTTAAATTTGAAAGGAGGTGTTTTATAATGACCAAGCAAGATTTAGTAAATAAGCTGGCTGATATGGCTGGAATGACGAAAGTTGATGCCGCAAAAGCACTCGATACACTTTCTGATGTTGTAACCGCAGCTCTTAAGAAAGGCGAAAAAGTCACATGGACCGGATTTGGTACATTTGAAGTAAGATCGAGAGCAGCAAGAATGGGAAGAAACCCGCAGACCGGTGCACCAATGCACATAGCTGCCAGCAAAACACCTGCTTTCAAAGCCGGTAAGAGCTTAAAAGACTCAGTCAGATAATCTGACAGATTTTTATAGGATGTCCTGCTCGAAGGGAATTTGTTACTGCAGATACAATTTCCCCAAGAGTTCTACGTAGAAAAAAAGAAAGGCCCCGTCAAAAGCGGGGTCTTTTGTTTTATTTTCATATGATGCTTTAGTTTTTAAGGCATTTTTGTTAATATAGCTGCATGTTTACGCAGCTGTCTTCAATTCCTGACCTGGCGGATCAGGAAAAAAAGCTTATAGATTACTGGAATAGTTTAAATATAGTAGAGCTTTTAAAAAGTGAACGTAAAGATATGCCTGAAAAAGTTTATTATGACGGGCCTATAACCGCCAATAATATGCCTCATTATGGGCATGTAATAACTTGGACTATGAAAGATATAGTTCCAAGGTATTGGAGTATGAAAGGTTATTTTGTATCAAGAAATATGGGTTGGGATTGTCAAGGAATTCCGGTAGAGTATGAAGTTGAAAAAGAGCTTGGTTTTAAAGAAAAAAAAGATATAGAAAAATATGGTGTGGAGAAATTCAATCAACTATGCAAACAGTCGGTATTTAAATACAGGGATTCAATTTTTAATTATGAAACGCGTGTAGGTCGCTGGTTTGATGACAAAGATGTGTATTACACAATGGATAAGAACTTTATAGAAAGTATGTGGTGGTCTCTTAGTGAATTGTATAAAAAAGGATTGTTGTATGAAGGATATAAAGTAGTTGCATATTCAACCAGAGCGGGATCCACATTGTCTACACATGAAGTGAATGATGGCGGTTATAAAGACATTGAAGATCCTTATGTTACAGTGAAATTTCAGGTACTTGATAATCCAAAGCTAGGTGATAATACTGTATTAACTGAAAATACTTATTTTCTTGCATGGACTACTACCCCCTGGACTATACCGGGCAATTTATTACTAGCAGTGGGTAAAAATATAGATTATGTTTTAGTCGAATCAAAAAAAAATCAATATATTTTAGCAAAAGAGATGTTAGAAGATGTTTTTAAAGACAGAGATTACAATGTTATTTTGGATACTATTAAAGGCAGAGATTTGGAGAATTTAAAATACAAGCCTCCATTTAATTATTTTGAACATAAAAGAGAAGAAGGATGTTTTGTAGTTGTTGTTGCATCTCATGCTAACACAGATGAAGGTACAGGTATTGTCCATCTTGCGCCATATGGAGCAGAGGATTTTGAAGTGTTTCAGATCAGGAATATAGAGATATTTGATTATCTTGACGATTCAGCTAACTTTACGGAAATGATTCCGGAGTATGCTGGCCAGTTTTATAAGCAGGCTAATGAAAAACTAATCAGCGATCTGCAAAAAAAAGAAAAGCTTTTTGATTCCGGCAAACTAGTTCATAGAATGCCGATGTGCTGGAGAACCGACACACCTTTAATTTATAAACCTATAAAAAGCTGGTATATAGCAGTGACCAAAATAAAAGAGAAAATGCTTGAGGAAAATCAAAAGGTTAATTGGCTTCCGGAACATTTGAAAGACGGTAATTCCGGCATATGGATTTCTAACGTCAGAGACTGGGCTTTAAGCAGAAAAAGATATTGGGGTACTCCGCTACCTGTTTGGATAAATGATAAGACCGGAGAAAAAGTTGTTATTGGTTCGTTTGCAGAACTAAAAGAAAAATCGGGTGTGGAAATAGAAGATCCTCACAAACCCTATGTAGACGGAATAACATGGGAAGACACAGTTAATGGCGGTGTATACAGGAGAATTCCGGATGTAATAGATGTCTGGTACGATTCCGGTTCAGTACCCTTTGCAAAACTGCATTATCCTTTCGAAAACGAGGAAAGATTTAAGCAAACAATTCCTGCAGAATATATTTCGGAAGGACTCGATCAGGTAAGATTATGGTTTTATGTTATGCATGTATTAGGTGTTGCTTTGTTTGATATGGTTCCTTATCAAAATGTTGTCACAACAGGAATAATGCTTTCAAAAGACGGCGAAAAACTGAGCAAGCGTAAAAAGAATTTTCCTCCGATGGATTATGTTTTAGATACTTATGGAGCGGATGTCTTGAGATTGTTTATTTTAACCTCACCAATAGTTCAAGGTGAAAGTGCACGTTTTTACGAGGAAGCTTTAGTAGATATTAAGAGAGAATTCTTTTTGCCGTTATGGAATTCCATGAAATATTTTTTTACTTATGCTGAAGCTAATAATTTTTCACCTACACTTAATAAACCGGAGCCCGCACATTTATTGGATAAATGGATATTACTTAGATTATCTGAGACGCAAAATAAATTTAATGAGAATATGGATAGATATTACATAATGGATGCGTCCAGAGTACTTTCCCCATTTGTGACCGACTTATCTACATGGTATGTGAGGAGATCAAGAGACCGAATTAAAGGAGGAGACGAGGAGTCTATTTTAACTCTTTATTATGTTTTGTCGGAATTTTGTAAATTAATTGCCCCAATGACACCTTTTATGGCTGACACAATGTTTGAACTATTGAAATTGCGTGAATTAACAGGTAAACAGTCTGTTCATTTATGTTTATTGCCGGAACAGGCCGTATTAAACACTAATGATGATTCTTTGTTAATGAACATGAAAAACACCAGGAATATAGTGTCGTTGGCTCTATCAATTCGTATGAGTGAAGGTATAAAAGTTAGACAACCTCTTTCCAATTTGTATATTGAAATGAAAAATGAAGAAAATAAAAAATACTATGAAGATTTAATAAAAGAAGAAGTGAATGTTAAGGAAATCAAAGAATTAGCAGATGTCGAAAAAAGCCAACTGAAAGCTGCAGAGAATTCCGATTTTGTAGTTTATCTTGATACTACGATTACCAAAGAGCTGGAGCTAGAAGGCAGATCTAGAGAGTTTATAAGAAGTGTTCAGGATTTAAGAAAGTCGAAAGGTATTAACATTAGTGAGTTAGTAGATATTGAATATGTTAATAGTGAAGAATTGAAGGAATTGTTAACTGTGTACGGTGACCATATAAAGAAAAAAGCCGGAGTAAAAGAATTTATAGCAGGTTCGGAATTAAAAATTACAGGCTGATAATAGCAACCTTCTATTACAAGTGCTAATATATCCGTATGCCGACAACAAAAGATTACTACGAAATACTTGGTGTATCCAAAAACGCCACCGATGATCAAATTAAACAAGCATACCGTAGATTAGCCAGAGAGCACCATCCTGATGTTGTTAAAGACGGAGATAAATCCTCAGCTGAAGCCAGATTTAAAGAAATCAATGAAGCTTATCAGGTATTAAGTGACTCTCAAAAAAGAAAGATGTATGACCAGTTCGGGCAAGCAGGATTCGGAGGAGGTCAGAACGGACAGGGGGGTTTCAGCGGTTTTGGAGGATTCGGAAGCCAGCAGGGTCAGTGGGGTCCGTTTACCTATTCTTATACTACTTCCGGAAGTCCCGGATCAGGCGCCGGAGCTTCTCCTTTTGAAGATTTTGATCCTTTTGATGTGTTCGAGCAGTTTTTCGGGTTTAGAGGATTTGGCGGCTCGGGTGCCGGAAGAGCGCCAAAAAGAGGCAAGAATCTTTACTACGAAATGGAAATTAGCTTTGGCGATGCTGTAAGAGGTATTGAAAAAGAGATAAGAGTTGAAAGCGGCAATCTTAA